>Ga0210405_10000028_pt1 | contig 190559 bp, 169 predicted proteins | sample IncBWH11MmetaG_FD_155492 | JGI IMG/M metagenome (GOLD analysis project Ga0210405, IMG submission 155492) | Forest soil microbial communities from Barre Woods Harvard Forest LTER site, Petersham, Massachusetts, United States - Inc-BW-H-11-M | ecosystem: Environmental > Terrestrial > Soil >... | reverse complement strand
TGGTGAGCGAGAGGACAGTGTTGCCGTCGAAGTTCCAGTTGGTTAAACCGTTTAGCACCGTACCGCTCGCAGGCACTACCGTCGTAGCATTGCGGCTGTGAAAGTCCACTCGCCCGTTGCTGTTGTACGTGCCGGTGCCGGCCAGGTTCTGGGTCGTGCTGGTGTTACCGCCCACTCCATTGAAGTCAAACTCGCCGAACCCAACGCTGCTGATCACAGCACCATTGTTGGTAAAGGTCGTGCCTTGGAAATCCAAAAAGTGATTGGCCATGTCCAGTGTACCGTTGACCGTCAGGTCGCCGCTGCAATCGGTCGTATCTTCAATGACTGTGGTCCCACTCGATATGATGACTGTATCACCGCAGCCCGGAACACCGATCGGAGACCAAGTGGCAGGAACGTCCCATAACCCTGTCAGCACGCTGGTGTAGGTCGTAGCGAATGTCGATGCCACGCCAGCGCTCAACAGCAGGGCCGCTGCGATCGCGCATCTAAGTGGGGATTTTCTTTTCATAAATTTGCCTCCACTGAGCAATGCGGAAACAGCAGCCCGAAAACGGACATCCGACTCGAAAATAGTTTCGCCTCCGGGACGGCCAAAGAATTACGATGCTTCGAAGAGAAAAGACCGTGAGTTACGATCCGCCAGCAGCAGACGTTACCCAAATCCTGATGGATTGGAGCGCGGGGGACACGGCCGCGCCCGACAAGCTGATGCCGCTGGTTTACGAAGAATTGCGGCGACTCGCGCGCGGCTACCTAGCTCGCGAACGAGCGGACCATACCTTGCAGGCGACCGCTCTGGTTCATGAAGCTTACCTGCGCCTGGCCGACGAAACCCGACTCTCATGGAAAGATCGCGCGCATTTCTACGGAATTGCCGCAAGACTAATGCGGCGTATTCTGGTCGATCACGCGCGTGCCCACAATGCCGCAAAGCGCGGCGGCCTCGAGCAAAAGCTCTCACTTGATGAAGCGCGTGAGTTGCCAACAAAGAACGATGTCGATCTGGTCGAACTTAATGGTGCACTGGAAAATTTTTCTCACGATTACCCCCGCAAGGGCGAAGTGGTGGAGCTGAAATTCTTCGGTGGCCTCGAGACCAAGGAAATTTCCGAAGTGTTGCACGTTTCGGAGAAAACCGTGCTGCGCGATTGGAACTTCGCTAAACTCTGGCTCTGTCGCGCCTTGACCCAAAATGCAGCCTGAGCGCGCCGAGCGCATCGCCGATATCGTCGAGCGAGCACTCGAAGCGGAGATTGGTCGGCGCGGTCCTCTGCTGGTCGAGCTTTGCGGCGACGACCAGGAACTCTTTGTCGAAGTGGCCTCCCTCCTACATTTTCAGGAGAAGGCGCGCGATTTTATCGAGACACCGGCCGTGGAAACAGCGGCGGAACTTTTAGCGGATGAGCGTACTGGCTTGCGTCCCGGTGATAGCCTCGATGGTTACAGAATAATCTCTCTGATTGGCGAAGGCGGAATGGGCGAAGTGTATCTCGCACAGGATGCAAAGTTGGAACGTAAGGTGGCGATCAAGCTGCTGAAGCTTGGACTCGGAACCGCGAACATCATCCGGCATTTTCATCAGGACGAGCGCATCCTTGCCGGGCTGACGCATCCGAACATCGCACAACTTTATGGCGGCGACGTCACCAAGAACGGGCTCGCCTACTTCGTCATGGAGTACGTCGATGGCGTGCGACTGGACGATTATTGCCGCGATCAGCAATTGTCGATCGTCGACAGGCTTGAACTCTTTCGGAAAATTTGTTCTGCAGTCACCTATGCTCATCAACGCCTGGTCATTCATCGCGACCTCAAACCGGCAAACATTCGGGTAACCAGCGAAGGCGAACCGAAGCTGCTCGATTTCGGGATTACAAAACTCCTCGATCCTGCGACTTCGGCGATCGAGGCGACGATCAGGTTCGCGGCAGTGATGACGTCGGATTACGCCAGCCCCGAGCAAGTCCGCGGCGAAAACATCACGACAACGAGTGACGTGTACAGTCTCGGGGTCGTTCTTTATGAACTTTTGACCGAACAAAAACCGTACAAGATCAACAATCGCACGCCGACCGCAGTCGCGCGCGCGATTACCGACCAGCAACCGACAAAACCGAGCGCGGCTGTCGCGCGGCGCGACGGAAGTTCCAGCCTCCAAATCCCAAGCGCCAAATCACTTGGCGGCGATCTCGACAACATCGTCATGATGGCTCTTCGGAAGGAGCCCGTTCGGCGGTACTCCTCGGTGGCGCAATTATCTGAAGACATTCGCCGTCACCTCGACGGCCGTACCGTGATCGCGCGCAAAGACACGCTCGGTTATCGCAGCGCCAAATTTGTCACCCGACATCGGCTCGGCGTTGCCGCGGCCGTTTTGATCTTGCTAAGTTTGATTGGTGGAATTGTCGCGACTGCATCGCAGGCCCGCAAGACGCGACTCGAAAAGGCGCGAGCTGAAAGCATCAACGCTTTTCTCGAACAAATGTTAAGCTATTCCAATCCGGTACTGAGTTTGTCGCAACACAACGGTCAGAAAACGACGATCGGAGAAGTTTTAGATGAAGCTGCGAAACGCCTGGAGAGCCGGGAGTTCTCGAATCAGCCGGAAGTCAAAGCTGAGCTGGAACGGATCATCGCACAAAGTTATCGCTATCAGGGAAGGCATGATTTGGCCATCCGGCATCTGCAGGAATATGTCTCGTTGCAAAGCAAGCTCTACCGCCCAAACGATCCCAAAATGCTGGCCGCCTCGGCAAGTCGGGCATTGCTACTTTTCGATAAAGGAGAATTGCCGGAAGCGGAAAGAATTTATCGCCAGTTTCTGCCTTTAATGCGCCAGGAATATCGCAAGGGAAATATCAAGACCGAAACTCTGGCGGAAGCGCTCAACACTTTCGGATATGTGCGTCGGACCCAGGGCAATTCCCGCGAAGCCGAATCTCTTTTCCGCGAGGTTCTGGCGCTCACTCCGAAGCTGCCTTCCGAGTCGCGTTATTTGATCGGATTAACGCGAAGCACTCTTGCTTTAACCCTGGCAGATCAAGGCCAATTCCCGGAAGCTCTTCAAGCGGCACGGGAAGCAGTGGCCGATTACCGCAAGAGAGGCGAAACCAGCATACCCGATTTCGGTTTCGCTTTAACAATCCTCGGCGGATTTCTCACCGAGGAAGGGAATTTCGTCGAAGGTGACGCAGCCTTACGCGAGGCTGAAGCGATTTTTCGCCAACGCCTTAATTCAGCGCACTTATGGCTGGGAGATAATCTGCGCAACCAGGCTCTCTCGTTGTATCAACAATCCAAGTATGCCGAGGCGCTCAACAAGGTAACTGAAACTCTGAGCATTTATCGGGAAAGTTTCGGCGCTCACTAGGACCATTGCCCAACGGCTCTGATCATTCAGGGTTTGATCCTAGCTAAAACAGGTAAGCCAAAGGAAGGTGAGAGAATCTTGCGGGAGGCGGTCAGGATTCGGACCGAGTCGTTGCCGAAGGAACACTTCTGGGTAGCCATGGCGAACAACGCGCTCGGCGAATGCCTGACGATTCAAAAGCGGTTTACGGAAGCCGAACCGTTATTGCTTTCGAGTTATGAAAGTTTGAAAAACTCGCAAGGCCCGCATAATCCGCGCACCGGCATTGCCCTTCAGCGACTGATTGCGCTTTATGAAGCGTGGGGAAAACCCGAACAAGCCGCGCGCTATCGTTAACTCTTTAGTCTAAGTTAAGATCATGCCGCCGATCCGCGCCGAAAGACTTGTCGATCCGACCGGCGAACTAACAGCGGGTGAACAGCTCGGCGATTACAAAATCATCTCGCTGATCGGCGAAGGCGGCATGGGTCAGGTTTATCTGGCCGAAGACACAAAATTAGGCCGTAAAGTTGCGATCAAACTGCTAAAGCTTGGTTTAGGGACAGGAAGCTTTATCCGGCATTTTCATCAGGAAGAACGGATACTTGCCGGACTAACTCATCCCAACATCGCGCAACTTTATGGCGGTGACGTTTCGTCGAAGGGCTTGCCGTATTTCGCGATGGAATATGTGGACGGCGCACGGCTGGACGATTACTGCCGCGACCATCGACTATCAATTGCCGACCGACTGAAGCTGTTCCGTAAGATTTGTTCGGCTGTTTCCTACGCCCACCACCGCCTTGTTATCCATCGCGATCTTAAGCCAGCCAACATCCGCGTCACTGTCGAGGGCGAACCAAAGCTGCTCGACTTCGGAATTGCGAAGCTGCTCGACCCGACAACATCCGAGATGGATCAGACCATGACATTCGCGGCCGTAATGACACCTGATTACGCCAGCCCCGAGCAAGTCCGGGGTGAAACGATGACGACGGCGAGCGATGTTTACAGTCTCGGCGTCGTTCTCTACGAACTGCTCACCGGTCAAAAGCCGTACAAGATCGACAATCGCACGCCAGTGAATGTTGCGCGTGCCATTACCGAGCAGGAACCGGCTCGCCCGAGCACGGCCATCGCGAAGATTTCCGATTCGCAATCTGAAATCCGAAATCCGAAATTATTGCGCGGCGATCTCGACAACATCGTTTTGAAAGCGCTGCGCAAAGAGCCCGAGCGTCGCTACGCATCCGTTGACGAATTTTCGGAAGACATTCGGCGCTACCTCGAAGGCCGTCCGGTCATCGCTCGCAAGGACACTCTCGGTTATCGGACTTCTAAATTCGTTGCACGCAACAAGATCGCCGTGGCCGCGGCTGTGCTGATCATTCTCAGTTTGATCGGCGGAATCGTGACAACCGGCTGGGAAGCGCACCGCGCCAATCAACAGCGTGCGCGCGCAGAGCGCCGATTCAACGAAGTGCGGCAGCTGGCAAATTCGCTCCTGTTCGAATTTCATGGCGCGATCGAAAACCTTCCCGGCTCGACCGCAGCGCGTGGGCTGTTAGTGAAGCGAGCGTTGGAATATTTGGATAGTCTCGCCCAGGAAACGGAGAATGATCCATCGCTGCAACGCGAGCTCAGCTCAGCGTATGTGAAGGTTGGTAATGTCCAGGGTAACCCCAATAACGCCAACCTTGGTGACACAGCTGGTGCGTTGCAAAGCTATCGTCAGGCTCAAAAGATTGCCGACCAAATTCTGAGCGGTAATCCAATGGACTCCGAGGCTCGCCGGTCCGTTGCGGTCATTCAGGAGAAGATGAGCGATGTGCAAGCGGTAGTGGGTAATTTGACCGCAGCAGTTAACAGCGCCTACAAATCGTTGGTGATCTTCAAGTCGCTTGCAGAAGTTGATCCGAAAAACCTTCGCGCACAGAGATCTTTGGGAATTAGCTACATCAAAGTCGGCGACGTTCTGGGGAATTCAAACTTTCCCAACGCGGGTGACGAGGCGGGAGCGATGGCCAATTACCAGGCATCCTTGGCCGTTTGGCAGGCACTGGATAAGGCAAATCCAAACAACGCCGACATTCGCAGTTGGCTCGGCCTGATTCACGAAAGAATTGGCGCCATCCTTGAACAGCAGGGAAAGATTGATACCGCCCTCGAAAGTTATCATGAGTCGCAAACAATTCGCGAAGCACTTGCCAAAGAAAGTCCCCAAAACACCGACGCTGTTCGCAATGCCGCGATCGCAAATGAGAAGATGGGGAACGTGATGACAGAGCTGAAAAATCTGGACGCCGCCTTCGAGAACCGAAGCAGATCGTTGCAAATCTTCAAGCAACTGGCGGACGCGGATCCAAAGAATGCGCAGGCCCAGCAATCTCTCGCTATCAGTTATATCCACCTCGCCGACTTGCTCGGTTACCCTGACGCTCCGAATTTGGGTCGAGAAAATGAAGCTCGGGAAAATTATCAGCACGCGCGGGAAATCCTCCAGCGAGCGAAGGATTCCGGTTCAACCGATGCTAAAGTCCAAACTAACCTGGACCTGATTCGCGAACGGATGAGCAAACTCTAATCAAGAGATCCGAAGAACGGCAGTAGCATCAAGTTCGCCTTTGCGAAATTTTTCCAGCGCCGTGTTCGCGTCTTCGAGCGGAAACTGTCCTACTTTTGTTTTAACCGGAACCCGAGGCGCGATTTTAAGAAATTCCTCGCCATCGCGGCGAGTAAGATTTGCCACCGAAGTAATCACGCGCTCGTTCCAAAGATCGACATAGGGAAGGGCAGGGATGTCGCTCATGTGAATGCCGCCACAAACCACAACGCCGCCTTTGACCAACGCGCGCAACGCAGCCGGCACGAGCGCACCGACCGGCGCGAAAATAATCGCGGCGTCGAGTTTTTCCGGTGGCTTTTCGTCAGAGCCGCCGGCCCAGACCGCACCTAACTTTCTTGCCGATTCCTGTCCGGCCTTGTCGCCGGGTCGAGTAAAGGCAAAGATTTCTTTTTTCTCGTGAATCGCGATCTGCGCAATCAAGTGCGCGGCGTTGCCGAAACCGTAGATGCCGAGTCGGCGCGCCTCCGCCGTTTTTCGGTAAGAACGGTAGCCGAGCATTCCGGCGCAAAGCAGCGGCGCAACTTCGACATCGTCGTAGTCTTCAGGCAACCGAAAACAATAGCGCGCGTCGGCGACGGTAAATTCCGCGTAGCCGCCGTCGATGTTATAACCGGTGAACTTTGCATGGTCGCAAAGATTTTCGCGCGAAGATCGACAATAAACGCACTCCCCGTCGGTCCAGCCAAGCCACGGAATCCCGACGCGATCGCCAACTTTGAATTTTGGATTTTCGATTTTGGATTTTCGATTGGCAACACCGACGCCGATTTCCTCGACACGGCCGACGATTTGGTGGCCTAAAATCAGCGGCAGCTTTGGATTGGGCAGTTCGCCATCGACAATGTGAAGATCGGTCCGGCAAATGGCGCAGGCATTGATGCGAATCACTATTTGTCCACTACCCAATTTTGGTTTTGGGACATCCAGCAGCGCGAGTGGCCTTCCAACTTTCTCAAGAACCATCGCGCGCATGGCGATGTATCTACTGCCGGTGGTTTAAAGGCAACTCAGACGCTCGACGAAAGCAGGTCGTTTGTTTTCTGTAGCTCTGCGATGGTCGCGCGCAATTCGACGGTGCGTTCGTGAATGGCCTCTTCGAGCGCTGCGCGTTGATTATCGAGCAACAAATGAGCGCGACGGCTCTTAAGAAGATTGCGAATGCGCAAAGCGACTTCAACGTGATCGAACGGCTTGAGCAAGAAATCAGTCGCGCCAGCTTCGAGCGCGCGCCGTTTTGATTCCTCATTCGTGTCGGCAGTGAGAACGACCACGGGCAGAAAGGCTTCATCGGTTTCGGCGCGAAGCCGTTCTAAAATCGCGAAGCCATCAGGTGGCGGCATCATGAGATCGAGCAAAACGAGGTCGGGCTGAAAGTTTTTGCAAGCGTCGAGAGCGAGCTTGGAATCAACCACCGACTCAAAGCGAGTGTACTCATTCTCAACGAGAATTTCTTCGAGCAAAGTGACGTTTACCGGTTCGTCATCGATGATGGCAATTTTCATTTTGCCGAGTTGCGCCGAATCGTCGGCCCAGAGCGATGAACTGCTCATAAGGTAGACTCGGCGGCGGCTAAATCAGCCGTCGGAGGCGAGGATTTGTTTGCTCCATTGGTTGCAACAGCGGTTTGATCGAGCACCTGGAAAAATTCCGCCACATCGAGCGGTTTGGTCAGGTAGGTGGCAGCGCCGGCTTTAGCTAATCGTTTGATCTGACGCGTGGTTGCGTCAGCGCTGACAACGACGACCGGAATGTGAGAAGTCGTTTCGCCAGCTTTTAGCTGGGAAAGGACTTCCCATCCGGGCAGGTCCGGTAGGTGAAGATCCAGCAGAATGAGATCGGGCGAATGTTGGCGAGCCAAATCAAGGCCGACCTGTCCCTGCATTGCACTGAGCAATTCGATTTCAGGCCGCTCTTCGAGAATTTGCTCAATCAGCGTCAGATTCGAAAGGTTATCTTCGATGTAGAGAAGCGTGCGCTTCTTGCCTTCCAACCGACGCGGAGGTTTGCGATCTCTCGCTTTGGGCGGACGAGTTTGTTCCAGCGGCGATTTCGTTCGCGGGAGTTCAACCCAAAAGGTACTTCCGTAACTGCAGCTGTTTTCCACTCCGATCGCGCCGCCCATCGCCTGCATTAAGCGCTGAGAAAGGGCCAGTCCCAGACCAGTCCCCTCGACATTCGACTGCTCGGCCCCGAGGCGATCAAACGGCGTAAACAACCGCACCAATTTTTCTTTGGCGATTCCGGGCCCAGTGTCGGCGACACGAATCCGCACTTGGTCGTTGCCATTTGCCGCGCAAGAAACCGTCACCCTGCCTGAAACCGGCGTGTATTTGACCGCGTTGGTTAGCAAATTGAGTAAAACTTGCTTGAAACGCTGCCGATCGGCCAGGACGTGCACGGTCGCGTCCAAATCGACGTCGGCAATAAGTTGGATGCGACGCTCGCCAGAAAGAGGCCGCATCAGGTCAAGCGTCTCCTGGATCGCTTCGGCGACACAAACCGGCTCGAGGGAGAGCTGCATTCGACCGACTTCAATGCGGCTGATGTCGAGCACTTCGTTGATCAACCCAAGCAGGTGCCGGCCGGCGTTAATGACGTGCTGAATACGGGGCCGCTGGGTCGGGGTTGGACTTTGCCGCTCTAACAATTGACCGAATCCGAGGATGGCATTGAGAGGCGTCCGCAGCTCGTGACTCATGCGGGAAAGAAATTCGCTCTTCGCCTTGTTCGCGCGATCGGCTTCGTCCTTGGCTTCTTCGAGCGCTTTCTCCATTTTCGCGCGCTCGGTCACATCGTGGGCGACTCCAAAGAATGTCTTCGCATTCTCCGACCAGGTGGCGGACCAGAGGACATCCACTCTACTGCCGTCCTTGCGAACGTAACGGTTAACAAAGTCGGTGACCTTTCCCGTCTTTTTTAACGCGGCTTGAGTTGCGAGGGTTCGCTCGCGGTCGTCCGGCGCGACTAGGTCGATGTATTTGCGCCCGATGAGTTCATTCGGCGTGTAGCCCCAGAGGTGTTTGCACGCCGCGTTGACCGTTAAGAACCGTCCTTCCTCGTCTATTGTACAAATCACATCGAGAGAGTTATCCATGATCGATTGGTTCTCGGCGACAGCACTCTCAAGTTGGCGAGTTCTCTCGCGCAAAGCTTCTTCGGCTTGTTTTCGCTTTGAAATGTCCTCGATCATGATGAGGAAATGGCGCGGATTGCCATTCTCATCGCGGATGACACAGCCAGTGCGAGCGGCCCAGACTAATTGACCATCTTTGCGGACGTAGCGTTTCTCGACCCGATTGTGTCCTGCGCCTTGCAGCATCGTCTTGGCATTTTCCAGGCTCGTGGGAACATCGTCGGCATGAGTGATATCGAGCGGAGTGCGGTTGCGTAGCTCATCTTCCGAATAATCCACCATCTGACAAAGCTTGGCGTTGGCCTGCAGAAATTTCTCATCCAATCCCACCACCGCCATTCCAATTGGCGCTTCCTGGAAGATCTGGCGGAAATTTTGTTCGCTCAATTCCAGCGCCGCAGTGCGGTTCGCGATGGAGCGCATCTCCCGGATGCTGCGCAGACATGAAATAACGAGAAAAACATCCTCGAAAACAACCCAGGCGGCGTGCTCGATTGATCGCAAGGGACTTGCTGTCAGAACACCGTAAACCGAGTAGGGCCAGTAAACACCGCGAATAAAGTGGTCGAGCGCGACCACGATCGTCGCGGGAATGAGCACCCGCCAATCGCGATAGAAGGAAAGAATGACCAGTGATCCGAAAACATGAAAATGTGTTTCGATTCGTCCGCCCGTCACGCTGATGAGCAAGGCCGACATGAGCATTTGCGCTACGGCAACGATGTACCGCGTAATCGCCGCCCCCGGCCAGGCTCGCGTCATCCAAATTGGAAAGAGACTGAATGCACCTCCGAGAAAAATTGCCGCCCAAACGTGGTCATGGATTGCCTTTGTTTGTCCGCTCCAGGTGTAGGGCGAGATAACGACCGCCATCACGATGCAGGCGATCCATTGCCAAAACATTAGTCTGGCAAACAGCAGGTCGGTCTTGAGATAAATTTCGTTCTGCTGCTGCTTGAACAGCTCGTCGGCGCGCGCCGCCGGCGATTCGTGCTGCGTTAGCTTGCGCATCATTTCGAACATTTGAGGCCCTCCCGGGCTGGGTTTTTCAATGAGCAGCCGAAGACAAAGGTCTGGGATCGCTTGCTGGTGTGAGTGTTAATCAACGCCAGGATTGCGCTCTCGCCCGCATTGTCTCCCGAGTGTCCGCGAGAGGCGGTGATGCCCCCGTTGAAAAGCAAACGACCAGTCGGATCGAAAAGAAATGTGTGACCCGAGGTTTCGGCGCCCAAGCGCTGCGCCTCCGCGCCATCGATATCCGATAGGACCGTGACTCCGGGAATCTGGGCCGCCGTTCGGCGCAAATCTGTGTTTTCCCAATCGTCGCCGGACTCGCGAGGAGAATAAAACAAAACGTAAGCGTGCACTTTGCCTCGAACACGAGCCATGAGCTGGGCCAGTTCCGCCACGCTCGCGCGAGTGCAGGGACATTGTGGGTGCGCCGCCATCACGAGTGTCGGACAGTCGTTCGCGAGTTGGACGGGAGAATCCGGCGACCACGACCACGCCACCTTGCCCACTGTGCCGGGCGAGTTCTCATACTTGAGCAAGGCATGTCCGCCCGTGACCGCGATTCCGGCCCAGAGGACGCCGAGCAGTGCAGTCAGAATAATTTTAGGCTTTGCCTTCATCATCGGGAGAACAGTGCTTTGTAGGAGCACGGCCTATTCCAGACGTAGGCGAAAAGTGCCGGTGAAATCGCTTCAGGTCAGCGCGAACGAGCCGATATCGAACTTGCGCTCGGCCACCTAGCGCGCGCCGGTGGGAACGGGCTCGAATTCGCCTTCTTTGTCAGGCTGCGCCTCACCTTCGTGATGAGTGTGGGCGCTTCGCAGGAAGGGCACCTTATCGAGGACGTGCTCCTGGAACCACTCCAACCACAAATAGATCACCGGCGTGACAAACAACGTGATCAGTTGCGAAAAAATCAGACCACCGACGATCACCAGTCCGAGCGGACGTCGCGATGACGCGTCCTGACCGAATCCAAGGGCGAGTGGAATCGCGCCCATCAACGCGGCCAGTGTTGTCATCATGATCGGACGAAAACGTTCGACGCTCGCTTCGTGGATCGCCGAACGCAGGTCCCAGCCCTCATCGATTCGTTGCAAGGCGAAATCGACCACCATGATTCCGTTCTTTTTCACAATGCCGAGCAAAAGAAAGAGTCCGATCACGCTGTAGAGCGACAAAGTCGATCCAAAAATCCAGAGTGTGGCCAAACCCCCGACCACAGCGGGAACGATCGCAGGAAACAAAACGGTGATCGGATGGACATAACTTTCGTAAAGAATTCCGAGGATCACATACATCACGAAGATCGCGCCGACTAAGAGCAACGGCAGCGCGCGGAAAAGCTGGCGAAAGACGAGCGCTTCGCCTTGGAAAGTGGATTGCACGCTCGGCAATTCCTGATGCACTTGCGCGAACGAATCTTCGATGAACTTCGTTGCATCGCCGATCGCCGCGCCGGGCAACAAATTGAAATTAATGGTGACGCTGGTGAACTGGTCGAAGTGATTCACGGCCTGCGGCCCGACGACCTGCTTTGTCGATGTAACCGCCCGCAATGGAACAAGATCGGCAGGGGTTCCGGTGGTAGTTGTAGTGCTGCTAGTCGTGCCGCCACCGCTTTGGCCAATCGTGCTGCTACTGTTGCCGCGCACATATAAGTTGTTGAGATCGCCCGGTGTGGCGCGCTCATTGTCTTTTGCTTCGAGAATGACCTGATACTGGTCGTCTGGCTGTTTGATCAGATAGACGTAGTTCTGCGAGTAGGCGTTCCTCAATAGACTTTGGATCGCCGATGTCGAAACGCCATACATCGCAGCGCGCTCACGGTCGATCTGGACGGTCAAGTTCGGCGTGCTGTTATAAAAGTCGGACCGCACCGAGGCGAAGCCCTTGAACCCGCGCAACTTGGTCATCATCTGATCGGCTGCCTTGTAAACATCCTCCGGAACGATTCCACTGAGGGTGTAGGCGTACTGGCCTTGCGTCTGATTGGTTGCGCCGACGTTGATTTGCAAGACCGGTTGCGGCGTGATGACGGCGGTAATGCCCGGAATTGTGCTGATCGATTTTTGCAAACGCAGCAGACATTGTTCAATCGGATCGCGCTGTTCGCGCGGCTTGAAGACGGCAAAAATTACCGCCTGAGATGCAGCGCTGCGCTGCGCCGAACCGGCAACGGTGAAAAATTGCCCAATACTCGGCTCGGCGATGATTTTTTCGTTCACCTGTTTTTGAAACGCCCGCATCTGTTCCGGCGATGCCCCTTCCTGCGCAATAAAAATGCCCCGGGCGGAACCACTGTCCCCGACTGGCAGCAAGGTGAACGGCAAGTGGGTGAAGAAAAACCAGAGACCGATGATGCAGACGAGCAGGATCGGCACGGCCAGATAAGCGCGGTCGAGAAACTTGTCGAGCGCCCGGCCGTAGGCAGCGATCACACGTTGAATAAAGTCGCTGGTCCACTTTTCCATCCGGGCTCGCTTGTGACCCGCCTTGCGTTCGCCGAGGATTCGCGCGCACATCAAGGGCGTGGGAGTCAACGAAACGAGACCCGAAGCGAGAATCGCAACGATGATCGTGATCGAAAATTCCTGAAAGATGCGGCCGAGCAATCCTGGCAAAAGGACCAGCGGAATGAAAACGGCCGCGAGCGAAAGGGTCATCGACAAGATCGTGAACGAAATCTCGCCGGCTGTATTGTAAGCTGCGGTCAGGATTGATTCACCGTGCTCAGCCCGGCGAATCACGTTTTCCAAAAACACGATCGCGTCATCGACCAAGAAACCGATCGCGAGAGTCATGGCCATCAAGGTCAGGTTGTTGATCGAGAACCCGAACATGTACATCGCGGTGAAGGTGAGCAGCAGCGAAAGCGGCAATGCAACGACCGGAATCAGCGTGTCGGTGGCGCGGCCGAGAAAGACGTAGATCACCATCACAACCAGCACGAACGCGATCACGAGCGTCGTCCGCACATCGTGCACGGAATTCACAATCGTTTGCGAACGATCGAAAACCGGGATGAAGCTGATCGATCCGGGTAGGCTCACGCGGAACTCCGGAAACAGCGCTTTCACCGAATTCGCGACCTCGACCGCGTTCGCGCCGGCCTGCCTCGAAACGGCGAGGACGACAATCGATCCTGGTGGATTAATTCCACGGGCAAAGAAGAAGCGTGACGTGCGCTCGTCCTGCACGCTTTGGTTGACTTCGGCCACATCGCGCAAATAGACGGGTGAGTTGTCCTTGTTTCGCGCGACGATCAGATTCCGATAGCCGTCAGCCTGATCGATCTGCCCATTCGGTTGCAGAACGAACGTGCGATGCGGACCATCGAATTGACCGGCGCCGGAGTAAACCGTTCCAGCTTTGATCCCGTTTGCGAGATCATCCATCGTCAGCCCGCGAGCGGCGAGCGCTGCTGGATCCGCTTTGATCCGGATCGCGGCCTGGACACCGTAGATGTTCACCTGCGAAACGCCAGGCAGAATGGCCATGCGCTGGGCCACTACGGTTGATGCGTACTTATATAGGTCGCCGTCGGTCAGCGTGTCCGACATCAAACCGACCAGATAAACAGCCTGATCGTTCGGGTTCGTTTTCGAAAATGTGGGCGGACTCGGCAAATCGATCGGTAGCTTTCCAGTCGCGCGCTGGATCGCTGCCTGCACATCGGTGGCCGCGTCCGTGATGCTCTTGCTCAGGACAAATTGCAATGTGAGCGATGTATTTCCTTGATTGCTCGAGCTGGTGATAATGTCGAGGCCCGGAATCTGCAGGAACTGCTTTTCCAGCGGCGTGGCAATGTTGTTCGCCATCGTGACCGGGTCCGCGCCTGGATACGCGCACGAAACTTGAATGATCGGGTAATCGACCGCCGGCAGATCGTTCACCGCCAGTTTATTGAAGGTCGCGATGCCTGCGACGATCACGGACAATGTCAGCAACACCGTCATGACCGGCCGCCGAATGAATGGGCCGGAAAGTCCGGTGCCTTTGACCTGAACTAACTTCGGCGATTGCGGCGTGCCGCCTTCCTCCGATGTCGATCTTAAACGATGTCGATCTTGCGCTTCGCGCTCGCCATTACCGGAGCCGTCATGTTCGTCCGCGCCATCCATGGGAGAAATTTACAGCGTGCTTTTCGGCGCGCCGTCCTTTTCAGCAAGTGCGCCGGGCGCGTACGGTTTCGGATCGACCTTTGCTCCCGGCGCGAGCGCGAGCTGTCCGGTCACGACAACTGTTTCATCAGGCTGCACGCCGGTTTCGATGACGATGAGATCTCCATCTTGCCGCTGTCCCTGTTTCACCGGACGAAGATCGACCGTGTTGTCCGGCTTCAACACGAAAACAAACGGTCCGCGCTGACTAATCTGGACCGCTTGCGATGGAACCAGGCGCGCTTCCTTGATCCTGTCGAGAATGAAGCGGACGCGCACAAATTCGGAGGGCCAAAACGCGTGATCGGAATTGGGCGTGACCCCGCGCGCTTTGACTGTTCCCGAGCCCGGCTGGACCGCGGTATCGATGAAATACAAATCACCGAGGCGCGGCGGATTTTTTTCGTCCGGCGAATAGGTCTGCACTTTTACGTTCGGACCGCCGAGATATTTTCGGACCAAGGCTAGATCGGTTTCCGCGACGGTAAAGTCGGTGTAAATCGGATCGAGTCCCTGGATCGTGACCAGCGATCCAGTCGATGGCCCAACCAAATTGCCAATGTCCACATTGCGCAGACCGATTCGTCCGTTGATCGGCGACTTGATGTAGCAATAATCGAGGTTCACCTGGGCGGCCTCAGCCGCGGCTTGCGACTTGTGCGTGTTGGCTTGGGCTGTGTCGAGATCCTGGGGCGAAATGACATTGCGGGCGCGTAATTCTTGTTGTCGCTTCAACGTGATTTGGTCCAACACCGCTTGGGCTTTCGCTTGATCGAAAGCCGCTTGATAGGGCGCGGGGTCAATTGTAAAAAGCAAATCGCCCGTCTTTAAATCTGCGCCGTCCTGAAAATGGCGGGCCAGGATTTTGCCAATGACCTGCGCCTGGACTTGGACTGTTTCATACGCGGCGCACGTCCCGATCTCATCGAGATAAATCGGAACATCTTTGCTCATCACCTTTGCGACCAGTACCGGTCGGACTGGCGGTTGCGTCGTTTTCGCCGTCTCCACTCCGCGCTGCAACGTGCGCGCGACCGCAAAGGCCGCCAGGATGACAAAGAGGAAAATACCCCACCGCGGGATTCGCTGCTTTCTGTCGCCAGTCGTTTTCACTCTCCTCCTCTCGTGAACCTCCGTGGACGCTCCATTCCCTGATCCTAATCGAATACCCATCTTAGTTTTGGCCGTTCTTCCCAACTCGTGCTCTTCGCACGCCGTTGTGTTTTGCGCTCCCATTCCCCTTCTCCGCTGTCTGCCGGATCCGATCCAGCACCCGGATGCAAGTGCGCAGTTCCGATGCCGGAATATTATCAAGCAATTCGTGTCGAAGTTGGAACGCCGCTATCTTGATTTGTTCAATCACCCGTTGGGCGCGGGGGGCCAAATGTACCGTCTTGCATCGACGATCCCGCGCGGAATTCTTGCGTGCTACCCAACGATCGCCTTCCAGCCGATGCAAAAGCGTTACCAGAGTTGGTTCTTCAATACCGAGGTGCGAGGCAATTTCGGCCTGCGTCAACGGCCCGGGCGCGATCGATAAATGCATAAGAGTGCGCCATTTGGCCTGACTCAAACCCATCGGTTTGAGTCGCTCGTCTAATTTCAGCCGCCAGGCGCGAGCAGTTCCGTGCAAGAGCGGACCGAATACATCGACATCCTTGTTCAAAGCAAATTAGTTAGCATGCTAACTAATTCGAACCCACAGCAGTGTCAATGCCACCGACTCACTCAATCTTGAGCAACAAGATCGATTCTTTCCGGTAATCGGTCGAACGCATGATTCGATGCGGATGGCGCGGCGCCCAGCGATTGCTTTCCAGGACTTCCTGTTCCCGTTCGGGGCGGACCAGCAAATAGCGCGCGTCATTCGGGACTTCGTCAATCTCGTCCGCGTAAACCAGTTTCGAGCGCATGTAAAAAAAGATCGGCTGATAATTTGGATCGAGCGCGTAAACCGTCTCGCCGCTCGGAATCAAAGATTCTACCTGATTGGCGAGGCGTTTGATTCGTTGCCGCCGATCCATTTTGGGAACAATCGCGATCGCGTATGTCCACATGGCAAGGAAGGCCAGAATGACGATGCCGATAATCGCGCGGCGGCGGGCGTTTAAAGAAAACGATTTGTCGCCGAGCCATCGCGGCCAGCGCAAATTTTCCTCGCGGAAAGTCATAGCCAGCAGCCAGCACGCAGGCACCAACGCGGGCATCGCGTAACGCGGAATCGATCCCGGGACAAGATCGACAACCACAAAAGGAACGAGCGCGCCCCAAACCAGCGCTTTTGCAAATTGTCGATCTTTCTCGGCCGCGAAATTCTCGGAGCGCACCAACGGTAGAAAAATTACCCAAGGCAGAAGATAAAGGACGCCGTGTGGCATGTTGAAGATCCAGCGGCCAAATTGAAAATCAGTGCCGCGAAGCCGGCCGGTGAACTGCTGCGACCATTTTGTTGTCGCCGTTGCGTGTCCGGCGGCTTGCACGAACGGGATGGCCCAGGCCGCGAAAATTCCAAGCATGATAACAATACCGACGAAATGCGCAGGGTGAAACAGCGCTCGCCAGCTTCGCTCTTTCCAAACGACCGCAAGCACGACGCCGTAGAAAAATAAAAGGTGAACTGGACCCTTCGCCAGCCAGCCCAGTCCGAGAAAAATGAACGGCACCGTCCAAATCAGCCACGCCGATTTTCTTTGCTCCCAAAAACTGAGCCAGAAAATGATCGCGAGCGCGCAAAGTGAGACGTAAAGCGCTTCGATTTCGACGAGTCGCCCTTTTTCGATGATTCCGGCATTAATCAACCAGATGAGCGCGGCGATTGTCGACCCGCGTGGACCTAAACTCGCGCGCGCCACAGTCACAAACGCGATCGCAACCAAAAGAACAGAAATCACGGACGGCATTCGCGCAGTCCATTCGTTTTGTTGTCCGAAAATCCTGAATGACGCGGCGACGAGCCAGTTGATCAGTGGCGGTTTCCGAAAATACGTCTCGCCGCCGACTTGTGGCACGAGATAGTTGCCGGTCTCGAGCATCGAAATTCCGGGCAAAATTCGGCGGCCTTCTTCGCCTTTGATCGCAAGCGAGCCAAGCGCCGGGAGATAAAGCGCGGCCCAAACGAGAATGACGATTAACAAATTGCCGCCGCGTGAGGTCATTGAAGGTGAGATGTTGGACGTTCCGGGAGCGCCGTTCAACCCCGCAGCTTGACGCTCTCTCTCGACAAGGGTAAGTTCAGCGTCTAGTCCGCGCTGATTGGAGTGGGAAATGATGTCCCACTCCTTTTGGTCTGCGGACTGGATGTTTTATGAACGCTGAATTCATTGCCATGCTGGATTACCTCGAACGGGAGCGCGGGATCAAACGCGAAATTCTGCTCGAAGCGGTTTCCACAGCGCTGCTTTCGGCATCAAAGAAGAGCGTCGGCGCGGCGCGCGATCTCAGGATCGACATCGACCCGCGGACGGGCGACATCCGCGCCCTGGCCAATCTCGTCGTGGTTGATGACGTGAAAAATCCGCAGGACGAGATCGCACTCGCCAAAGCGCGCCGGATCAAACCGGACGCGAAGATTGGCGACAACGTCGAGATGGAAGTGACGCCGCGAAATTTCGGACGCATTGCCGCGCAAACAGCCAAACAGGCGATGATGCAACGCATCCGTCAGGTTGAGAAGGAAATGATTTACGAGGAGTTCAAAGACCGCGCCGGCGAAATCGTTAGCGGCACCGTCCGCCGCTTCGATCGCTCCGACGTAATTCTCGATCTCGGAAAATTTGAAGCGGTCATGCCGCAACGCGAGCGGGTCGTGGTGGAAGATTACAACGTTGGCGATCGCCTCCGCGCCTACGTTGTCGCAGTCGAAAATGGATTGCGCGGCCCCGAAATCATTGTTTCGCGCAGCCATCCGAATTTTGTTCGCCGCCTTTTTGAATTGGAAGTAAGCGAAATCGCCGATGGCACGGTCGAAATCCGCGGCATCGCCCGGGAAGCCGGTTATCGCACGAAGATCGCGGTCTGGAGCGCGAACGAAAAAGTGGACCCGGTCGGCGCTTGCGTTGGGATGCGGGGGTCGCGCGTTAAAAACATTGTCCGCGAACTTAACAACGAAAAGGTGGACATCATTCGTTGGAGTTCCGATCCGAAAGAGTTCGTTCTGGAAGCTCTCAAACCGGCGAAGGTGAAAAATCTGACATTCGATCCGGAGAAAAAGAGCGCGCAGATTTCAGTAGATGAAGATCAACTGTCCCTGGCGATCGGGAAAAAAGGACAGAACGCGCGTCTAACTTCACGACTTACCGGTTGGGAAATTAACATCGACAAAGACACGTCGGCGACGACGGCAGTGGAGCAAAAAGTTGCGCAAGCGGCGCAGACCCTGGCCAAGGATTTACCGATCACTGAAGAACAAGCAGTGACGCTGGTGAAATCCGGCTTTACGAATCTCGAAGGCTTGCATGCCGCCGATGTTCAAGATTTGGTAGACATCCTTGGCGTGGACGAAGCAAAGGCGCGTGAAATTCACGACGCCGTCCATAAGCAAGATGTAACGCAAGAAGCGGGCTCGGCTCAAGGGGCTTGAGCCATGAGTAATTTTTTGAAATGGCAACAAAATCGAAAACAGCGGCAAAAAAACCTGCAGCCCGCAAACCCGTTGCCACGCATAAGCCTGCCCCGTCCAAGGCAGCGGTTTCGAAAAAGAAGGTAGAGGCGCATCCAAAAACGACGCATGCTCACGCGCCAGCGCATGCGAAAGCGCCTGTTCATCGCCCCGCCGAAACGAAGCCGCAGACAAAACCCAGCACGCCTCATCGCCCAACGGTTGAAAGCGTCTCGCTAATCGACAAAAAGCATCCGCAGAAAAAAACTGCCGACGGCGAGATCAAAAAGAAAACCACGGTTCTGCCGCCGATCTCGCGGCTTCGCGCCTCGTTGGAAACGCCGACCGCGCCGCCGAAGAAACCGGAACCGGCGCAACCAGTAACAGCGACTGACGGAGCCGCCGCAGTCGAAACAGCTCCTCCTGAAGCCGAGGGACCGACGCAAAAAGTCATTCATATCAAGCCGCCGATCATTGTGAAGCAGCTTGCGGTCGAGCTTGGTTTGAAGCCGCATCAGCTCATCGCCGAGCTGATGGCATTCAACATTTTCGCGAACATCAATCAGACGATCGAGCCTGATATCGCGTCCAAAATCGCAGAGAGCCACGGGTTCGTTCTCGAAAAAGAGCGCCGCGAAAAAGGCGGGGGCGTGCACAAAGTCGAGCAAGTTGTGGTCGCACCGCCGCCGCCGGTCATTGAAAAAGCGGAGGAACTTAAACCGCGCGCGCCAATCATCACTTTCATGGGTCACGTCGATCACGGCAAAACGTCGCTGATGGATGCGATCCGAAAAACCCGCGTCGCAGCGGGCGAGGCCGGCGGAATTACTCAGCACATCGGCGCCTATACCGTCGATCATAAAGGACACAAGATTACATTCATCGACACGCCGGGCCACGCCGCTTTTACCGCGATGCGCGCGCGCGGTGCGAACGTCACGGACATCGTCGTGCTCGTTATAGCGGCGGATGACGGCGTCATGCCGCAAACGATCGAGGCGATCAATCACGCCAAGGCCGCTCCGCACGTCGAGATCATGGTTGCAATCAACAAAGTCGATTTGCCATCGGCCAACATCGACAAGGTGAAGAAGCAGCTTCAGGATCGCGACCTGACTCCGGAAGATTGGGGCGGCAAAACCATCGTCTGCGAAGTTTCAGCAACGCGCGGCACCGGCATCGATCACCTCCTCGAGATGATGTTGTTACAGGCGGAGGTGATGGATTTGAAAGCGTCCCCGACCGCGAGACCGCGCGGCACTGTCATTGAAGCGCAAGTGGAACCGGGCCGCGGCCCCACCGCGAGCGTGATTGTGCAGATGGGCACGCTCAAAGTCGGCGAACCATTCATCTGCGGAGATTACTCCGGCAAAGTGAAATCCCTGATCGACGACCGCGGCAAACCGATTAAAGAAGCAGGCCCATCGACGCCGGTGAAAGTTCTCGGGTTTACCGGACTCCCAAACGCGGGCGATGAATTCCTGGTGATGGAATCGGAGCGCGCGACGAAAACTTTAAGCGACGAACGTTTGGAGGCGAAACGCGCCGAGAAGTTGACCGTGCCTCAACGCGCCACTCTCGAAACTCTTCTTGAATCAGCCTCCGGCATAAAAATTCTTCGTCTCGTTTTGAAATGCGATACCCAGGGCTCAGTTGAAGCACTGACCGCCGCGCTACAACAGATCGAGAGCAAGAAAGTCGATCTTGAAATGATTCACGCGGGCGTCGGGCCAATTTCGGAGTCGGATATTTTGCTCGCGAGCGCTTCCAACGCTGTCGTAGTCGGCTTCAACACTAAAGTTGAAAACATGGCTGTGTCGGCGGCGAAACGCGAAGGCGTTCAGATCAAGCTCTACAGCATCATTTACGAATTGCTCGATCAGATGAAAGACGCGATGGCCGGATTGCTCGATCCGGAATTTCGCGAAACGGTCCTCGGTCACGCCGAAGTGAAACAAGTCTTCGAGCTGAGCAAGGGCATCGTCGCGGGTTGTTTGGTGACCGACGGCCGAATTGCTCGGACCGGGCGCGCGCGCGTGATTCGAAAACGTCAACCGGTTTACGACGGCGGACTTTCAACTTTACGCCGTTTCCAGGACGACGTGAAAGAAGTCCGTTCCGGACTGGAATGCGGAATTAAGCTTGGCGACTTCAGTGAATACCAGGTGGGCGACATCATCGAATGCTATCAGCTCGAAGCTATGGCCCAGAAACTTTGATGGGAATGAAAGGGTCACATGAAACATCGCATGCTGCGGGTCAACGAAGTCGTAAAACGGGAACTGAGTGGAATCGTTGCGCGCGAAATTAGTTTCGAAGGCGCGCTTGTCACCATCAATCACGTAAACGTCACCTCCGATTTGAAGAGCGCTCATGTGTTTGTCAGTGTCCTCGGATCGGAAAAGGCGGAAACCGTAATGACGCGCCTCGAAGAGCATCGCGTTGCCTTTCAATCCGAGCTCGCGCGTCGGGTAACGATGAAATTCACTCCCCATTTGCTTTTTCATCTCGATGAATCGATCGCGCGCGGATCGCGGGTGGTCGAGATTTTGCAGCAAATTGACGCCGACAGCCAAAAACCCGAGTGAGCGCAGCTAAGTTCGAGCAAATTGGCCGGGCGTTGCGCGAACATCAGACGTTTGCGGTCCTGGGCCATGTTCGTCCGGATGGCGATGCGCTCGGGAGCCAGCTCGGCCTCGGCCTTTCCCTCAAGCAACTCGGCAAAGAGGTTCGTGTCTGGAACGAAGAAGGCATGCTCGAGAAATATAGTTTTCTGCCAAACGCGAACCTTCTCACCAAACCGCCCATCGACCCGGAAGATGTCGATGTTGCCATCGCGCTCGACACTGCAATTCAGAACCGGCTCGGAACTGCGCTCCCCGCCGTTCGTTCGGCTAAACTTTGGATCAACATCGATCATCACCCGAGCAATCCGGGTTACGGCGACCTTGCTTACATTGATTCGAAAGCGCCGGCGACCGGGCAGATTCTTTTCGAGCTAATCAAGAGCGAACAATTACCGGTTGATTCCGCGATCGCGGAAAATCTCTACGTCGCCATTTCGACCGACACCGGTTCCTTCCAATATCCAAATACGACCGCGCGCACTTTTGAGATCGCAGCCGAACTCGTCCGCGCCGGTGTCGATGTCGGCCGCGTCAGCCAGTTGACGTATGAAAACTATCCGCGGCGCCGCGTCGAACTTTTGCGCGATCTTCTCGGGACAATGCGATTCGATGCGAATGACCGGGTCGCCAGTTTTAGTTTGAGCCAGGCGACTGCGAAAAAACTCGGAGTGCTGCCGGAAGACAATGAAGGGCTGATCGATCATCTGCGCGCGATCCGAGGCGTGATCGTTGCCGTGTTTTTTGAGGAACTAGCCGACGGCAAAGTCCGCGTGAGCATGCGTTCAAAAAGCGGGAAGGTGAATGTTTGTGCCATCTGCGACAAATTTGGTGGCGGCGGACACGTTCTGGCCGCGGGAGCGCGTGTCCGTGGCTCGCTCGCCGAGGTCGAAAAGAAAATTCTGGAGGAAGTTCGTGATGTCGTTGGTCGCGATTCCTGACGGCGTCCTGCTGGTGGACAAAGCCGAAGGCATGACTTCGCACGACGTGGTCGCGCTCGCCCGACGACAGCTCGGAATTAAAAAAATCGGCCACTGCGGGACGCTCGACCCAATCGCGACCGGATTGCTTCTTCTCACAATCGGTCGCGGAACAAAAGTGCAGGATTTGCTAATGAGCGAAGACAAGGAATATGTCGGCACGCTCACGCTTGGCACGGCTACCAGCACCCAAGATCGACAAGGTGAAGTCGTCGAGACAAAGCCGGTGCCCGACTTGAGCGAGTTCGAAATTCGCGCGGCGTTCGAAAAATTTCGCGGCGATTTCTATCAAATGCCACCAATGGTCTCGGCAAAAAAACATGGCGGCGTTCCGCTCTACAAATTGGCGCGGCAGGGAAAAGTGGTGGAGCGCGAGCCGCGCTTCGTTCACGTTTATCGCTACACAATCGATCGGATCGCGTTGCCGGAAATCGATTTCAGCGTGTTGTGCAGCAAAGGTTTTTATGTTCGCACTTACGCGCACGACATCGGCCAGCTGCTTGGCTGCGGCGCGCATTTGAAATCCTTGCGACGGACACAGTCCGGTCGATTTGATGTTGGAAACGCGATCAGCGTCGACCAAATCAAAGAGCTGCCTCCCGAGGAAATCGCGCAGCGGATTCTTTCGCTGCCACAGGTCTCGCGTATGCGCGGCGCCTGAGTGTAAGATCGACAATGGAAATCTTGCGATCGATTCCGGAGCTCGAGCGATTGCGCGGCCCGGTATTTCTGGCCATTGGCGTGTTCGATGGGGTCCACCGCGGTCACCAGGCGGTTATTTCAACGTCGGCAGATCATGCGCGCGCTACGAGTGGAACGCCGGTCGTGGTCACGTTCGATCCGCATCCGGAAAAAGTTTTGCGACCAGTAGCCGCACCGCACTTGCTGACCGCCACCGAACATAAAATCGCCCTGATCCGCGCTCTCGGCGTTGAGCACTTGCTCATCATCAGTTTCGACAAACAGTTCGCCGCGACCGAGCCGGAAGATTTCGTGGAGAAATTAGTCGCCCATTCCAAACCGCTCCGCGAAATCTGTGTTGGTCACGAATGGTCGTTCGGAAAGAATCGCCGCGGCAATCTCGATCTTCTCAAGAGACTTGGGGCGAAATCCAATTTCGACGTCGTAGGAATTCCGCCGGTCAAGATAAACGGCGCGGTCGTGAGCAGCACGGCGATCCGGCAGGCGATTGAAAAAGGCGATCTAACAAAAGCAGCCGAAATGCTCGGCCGCGAATACACCATTCTCGGAACGGTGACGCGCGGCGACAATCTTGGAAAAAAAATCGGATTTCCGACGGCAAACCTGAGCGCACACAGCGAGCAATTTCCGCCCAACGGTGTTTATGCCGCGGAAGCGCGGGTCGAGGGCGAGTTGTATCGCGGCGTAATCAACCTTGGCATTCGGCCGACTGTGAACAGTGGGAAATCCGAGCGCGTGCTCGAGATTTACTTGTTCGATTTCAATCGCGACATTTATGGCCACGATGTCGAAGTTCGCTTCTTGAAATTTCTTCGACCGGAAAAGAAATTTGAAAGCCTGGACGCCCTCGTTCAACAAATCCGCCATGACGTCGAACAGGCGCGGCCACTTCAATAAATTATCTAAGTCGATATTTTGCGACGCCGATCTTTCTAATTCCGGGCACACTCCGGCCAGTGCCGTTGAACCAGACGTAAAGATTCGCGTTCGGCACCTTTAACTTTTTCGAAAGCTCACCGATGGTCGATCCTTTTTTGCCAGCTGCGCGCAACGCCCGGACGATTTTCTCTTTTAATGCGCCGCGTTTGCTTCGCCGCCGAAGCGGGCCGCCAGGTGCACGGGAAACTGTCACCGGTGCCCGCTGCTCGCCTTCGCGCGACGGAATGCCGAACTGATTCTGGACGCGGATCATTTCGCGATCGATTTCCTGAATCTGGGCGATGAGCGCTTCTTTGCGCTCGGTCAGGCGAACAAGTTTCTTAAGGGTCGAACTCGGGATGTCTCTCAGCATCCCCCACTTTACGGCCAAGATCGACAATGCAAATCTAAGTCAAATCTAAGATTGGATGTGACTCGTTTTAGACATGGCGGCAAAGATGCCGCCGGCCATAACTAACATCCCGCTGGCCAACGCGAACACGACGACCCACAGCGTCGGAATCGTAGTCAATCTGAACATCTCTACCAAGATAAAACGGCCGCCGTCGGACAAAACATATGTGAGCGCACTCGCCAAGGCACTCATTCCTACCAGAATGAGCGGCCGCAGAAATTGACCTCCCTGTTGAGGTATCGGCAGCTGTCGCAAAACACGCGCGGTGAAACCGTCGTCCTCAATGTACGGGACAGCGTCCTGTAGCTTTCGATCCAACCAATCTTGTTCAAGCTGCTCGTTCATTTATTGCGCCCAGACAGCCAAAGTCTTCTTCAATTTCTCCCGCCCTCGCAACACGTTTGTTTTAACGGTCCCTAGCGGAATATCGAGCACGCGCGCGGCTTCGTCGTGTGATAAACCGTTTTGGCAGCAAAGCAAAACCGCTGATCGCTCATGCAACGGGAGTAAACTCAGTGCGTGCATAAGATCATGTCTTAAACCCGGATCGACCGTCTGGGGGTCCTGCTCGGCCTGCCATTGCTCTTCATTGATACCGACCAACTCCTTGCGACGGCGGGCATCCTCGCGAAAACAATTGTAGGAAATTCGATAAAGCCAGGTGGAAAATTTCGCCTCGCCGCGAAAGCCGCGGATGTTTTTATAAGCGCGGATAAATGCGTCCTGGGCCAAATCGTCGGCGAGTGCGAAATCGCCGCGGGTAAGTTGGCGTAACAAACCTCGCACGCTCGATTGATGCCGACGAACCAGCTCGCCATAAGCGTGCTGGTCGTCATCAACAAGAACTCGGGCGACAAGGCCGGCATCGGTTAGCTCCACATCAGCAGATTACGAGGTCGGTGGCGCCGGCGGAATGTCGTTCTTCTTCTCACCTTCCAGTTTCCAGACCAACAGGTAACCCAAACCGATCACAAACGGGATCACCCCAATCGCCCAAGAGCCGCCCTCCCAATCGTTCCAGGCGCCAAAGCAAACCATTAACCCGACGCCCACCATTGCCAGAACAATGCCGCGGCGCATGTCCGAGCGTTGCCGAACTGCCGGAGTGGGCGGCGCGAGCAACGCAGCCGGGATCGGCTGGCCTTTCTCGGCCATCATCCGAATCGTGCGATGCATCGCGCGATTTTTCGAAAAACCAAAATACATGATTAGCGCAACGATCAGAACCGGCGCGCCGAAGATGGTCAGCATCGTGATAGCAACGATCGGAATGACGAATTCGGGAAGATCGTCTGACTTGATGTCGCCATGATCGCTGTCTCGATCGATCACGATTCCATGGTGGCCTTTTAGCTTTTTCTCGATCCGCTGATGGATCTTATCCGCCAGATCCTGAGCGGGCGAGACGCTGGCCGTGCCCGAAGCCGAGGCCACCGGCGCTGGCAGTGGAGGCGTCGGTGGCGACGCGGGCTGGCCCATGGCCGCAACGGCCAGCACAATTGAGCAAATGCAGAGAGGCAGTGTTTTCATATTCATCCTTTGGTAGTGAGATGCCGCCAGGAAACAGTTTGGATTCAAGAAAAACGCGCTCGAGATGGCAAGACGCGTCTACCGGCGCGCCCGATCAAACTGCGCTTCCTCAGTCGAGCCGGACAACGCGACCGTAGAGCATTCACCACCGGAGATCGCCTGGGCGACGGCGTCGAAGTAACCCGTCCCGACTTCGTGTTGATGCTTGGTCGCGGTGTAACCATCGGCCTCAGCGGCGAACTCCGCTTCCTGCAACTCCGAATACGCGGTCATTCCATCCCTCGAGTATCCCCGCGCGAGTCTGAACATCGAATAGTTCAGCGTATGAAATCCGGCCAGCGTAACGAACTGAAATTTGTAGCCCATCGCCGCCAGCTCACGCTGGAACTTCGCAATCGTCGCGCTATCGAGCTTCTTCTTCCAGTTGAAGGAGGGCGAACAATTGTAAGCGAGCAATTTCTGTGGAAATTTCTCGCGCACTGCTTCGGAAAAACGTCGCGCCTCGTCCAAATCCGGAGTTTGCGTTTCGCACCAGACCAAATCGGCATACGGTGCGTAGCTGCGCGCTCGCGAGATCGCCTGGTCGAGCCCGGGACGCACACAGAAAAACCCCTCCTCCGTGCGTTCGCCGGTTAAAAATTCGCGATCGCGTTCATCGACCTCGCTGGTCAAAAGCTTCGCGCCGTTTGCATCCGTCCGCGCGATGACGACGGTCGAAACATTCGAAACGTCGGCTGCGAGACGCGCCGCCACCAGATTTCGAACCGCGTGACGCGTCGGAATTAAAACTTTGCCGCCCATGTGACCGCACTTTTTCTCGCTCGCTAATTGATCCTCGAGATGGACGCCGGCAGCGCCGGCTTCGATCATTGCCTTGATCAACTCGAAGACGTTAAGCGGCCCACCAAACCCCGCTTCTGCGTCGGCGACGATCGGTACGAACCAATCGATGTCGATCTTCCCCTCGGCGAGATCGATTTGATCGGCGCGGCGCAACGCATTGTTAATCCGTCGAATGACCGTCGGAACGCTGTTTGCCGGATACAAACTTTGATCAGGATACATTTGGCCGGCTAGATTTGCGTCAGCGGCGACCTGCCAGCCGCTCAGATAAATTGCCTTTAGACCCGCTCTGACTTGCTGCACCGCCTGGTTGCCAGTCAACGCGCCAAGAGCGGCCACAAAATCTTCGCTATGAAGCAGGTCCCACAACTTCTCGGCGCCGCGTCGTGCCAGGGTATGCTCTACCTGGACCGTGCCGCGCAGTCGCTCAACATCTTCTTGCGAATACGGCCTCTCGATCCCATCAAAGCGCTCGTTACTCTGTCGCTTCGAAGTTCGATTCTTTCCCGTTTTGGCTCCGTTCTTTTGCGTTTTCATTTCTAATCGAGACAATCGTACGCGGGCAGCGTAAGGAACTCAGCGAACTCGTCGTCGGTCGTGATCTTTGCAAACAAATCGTGCGCGAGGTGGAATTTGCGCTTGTCGTAAACCTTATCGCCGATCTGGGCTTTGATTTTCCCGAGCTCTTCTTCGAGCACCTGGCCGAAAAGTTTCTTCGTTACCTTTCGGCCATCGCTCAGTTTTCCCTTTGGATGCCGAATCCATTGCCAGACTTGCGCGCGGGAAATTTCTGACGTGGCCGCATCTTCCATCAAATTGAAGAGCGGCACCGCACCGTGTCCGCGCAACCAGGCCTCCAAATATTGCACGCCGACTGAAACGTTCTGCCGCAATCCTTGTTCGGTGATCGGCTCGCCCGGGCCGAAATCGAGCAGGTCGTTTGCGTCGACGTTTACGTCTTCGCGCTTTTTATCGATTTGATTCGGAGTTTTCATGATCGCGTTGAACGCATCGGTCGCGAGCTGCACCATGCCCGGATGCGCGACCCATGTTCCATCGTGGCCGTCGCCGGCTTCCCGTTCCTTGTCCGCACGAACCTTGGCGAACGCTTCCTCGTTCGCCTTCGGATCATTTTTGACCGGGATCTGCGCCGCCATTCCCCCCATCGCGAAAATATTGCGGCGGTGGCACGTCTTGATGCAAAGCAGTGAATACGAATGCATGAAATGTGTGGTCATTGTCACGAGGGCGCGATCGGCCAGGATGAAATCTCTTTTCGCCCGGAATTTTTTGATGCAGGAAAAAATGTAATCCCACCGGCCGCAGTTAAGTCCCGCGGAATGCTCGCGCAGCTCGTAGAGGATCTCGTCCATCTCAAAAGCCGCCGGGATCGTCTCGATCAGCACCGTCGCGCGAATCGTTCCGCGCGGAATTCCGAGTTCATCCTGGGCGAGATTGAATACATCGTTCCAAATCCGCGCTTCCAAGTGGCCCTCCATTTTCGGGAGATAAAAATACGGACCCGTGCCGCGCTTGATCAGCTCACGCGCGTTGTGAAAGAAATACAAACCGAAATCGAACAACGCGCCCGAGATTGGCTTGCCATCGACTAGGACGTGTTTCTCATCGAGATGCCAGCCGCGCGGCCTGACGAGCAACACCGCGGTTTGCTCCTTCAATTTGTAATCTTTTCCTTCCGGGCTGCGAAACGCGATCGTGCGCCGGATCGCGTCGCGCAAATTGATTTGCCCATCGACCATGTTTTGCCATGTCGGGGAATTTGCGTCCTCGAAGTCGGCCATGAACATTTTCGCGCCGGAGTTGAGCGCGTTAATCACCATTTTGCGATCGGTCGGACCGGTGATTTCGACCCGGCGGTCACGCAAATCCTGTGGGATCGGCGCGCAGGTCCAATTTTCTTCGCGAATCTTTTTCGTCGCTGGCAGGAAATCCGGCAACTCACCGGCGTCGAAGCGTAATTGTCGGTCCTGCCGCGCGCGCAGGGCTTGGCCTCGGCGCGCGCCAAACTCGCGCTGCAACTTCGCCACGAACGCCAGTGCGTTGGGCGTAAGAATTTCAGCGAATGGAAGTGTGATTTCGGCCGTGATCTGCAATCCGGCCGACAGAGTCGATTGCATTCCTCTTTAGTTCGCGTCTCGCAAACCCTTCGGCCGCACCGGGAAATGAGATTAATTTAAAGCCTTGCGCATCGGAACGAGCCGCACATTATTTCTACCCGCTCAAGATGCGGGTGTAGCTCAGTGGTAGAGCACCTCCTTGCCAAGGAGGACGTCGCGAGTTCAAGTCTCGTCACCCGCTCCATGCCTTCTCTCGATCTCACTCCCTCACGGGACGAATTCCGCGAACTCGCCAAGCGCGGTAATCTCATCCCGTTGATTGTCGATCTGGTCGCGGACGTGGAGACGCCGGTCTCCGCTTTCGCCAAGATCGACAACGGGAGCCCGTGCTTCCTTTTTGAATCGGCGGAGCGGAACGAAGAGTCAGGACGCTTTTCGTTCATTGGCTTCGATCCGCTCGTGCTTTTTAACAGTGCCGGCGCGGACGGCGATCCTCTAGCCCAGCTCGAGCAAATCCTTTCGCGTTTTAAGTTTGTCGCGCCAAGCGAAGTTCCCCATTTCCTTGGCGGCGCCGTCGGTTACATCGGCTACGACGTGGTTCGTTTCTTCGAACCAACCGTGCCAATTCATTCGCGCGACGATCTGAAAATTCCCGAGATGATGTTCATGATTCCGCGAATGCTGCTCGTGTTCGATCATCGATTTCGCAAGCTCCGCCTCATCTATAACGCGCACATCGACGAAAAAACATCGGCCGATAAAGCTTACGAACAAGCGGAAGCAGATCTAAAAACGACGCTGGCGAAGCTGAGCAAACCGCGCGTGCTCGAGCGGATCGATGCCAAAGCAGCCGGGAAGGTTCCGTCTCCAGCGAGCAACACAACTCGTCCTGAATTTGAATCCATGGTCACGAAAGCCAAAGAGCTGATCGCGGCCGGCGACATTTTCCAGGCGGTGTTATCGCAGCGTTTCGAAACGGACTTTGCCGGTGAGCCGCTCGATCTTTATCGCGCGCTCCGCTTCGGGAATCCCTCACCTTACATGTTTTGTTTGCGCTTCGGCCGCGATTTTGCCGTCCTTGGCAGTTCTCCGGAAGTTCATCTACGAGTACGCGATCGGACCGCCGAGTTACGACCGATTGCTGGAACTTATCCGCGCGGCAAAGATTTGGCCGAGGACGAGCAGCTCGCGCGCGCGTTGATTGTCGATCCAAAAGAGCGCGCCGAGCACGTGATGCTGATCGATCTTGGGCGCAACGATCTCGGGCGCGTTGCGGAGTTCGGCAGCGTAAAGGTGACGGAACAAATGATGATCGAGCGCTACAGTCACGTTATGCATATTGTCTCGCACATCACCGCGCGTCTGCGCGATGACAAGAACGGCTTCGACGCGATCCGCGCCACGTTCCCGGCCGGCACAGTTTCCGGAGCACCTAAGATTCGTGCGATGCAAATCATTGCCGATTTGGAAAAAGCGCGCCGCGGATTTTACGCCGGCATTGTCGGCTATTTTGGGTTCGACGGATCGCACGACAGCTGCATTGCGATTCGCTCGATCATTTTGAAAGAGGGAAAAGCGTATCTGCAAACTGGCGCGGGAATTGTGGCTGATTCCGATCCCGCGCGAGAATTTGAAGAGTGCATGAACAAGGCGAAAGCGATGCTCGCCGCCATCGCATGCGCAACGAATCCATGAAACTGCTGGTCATCGATAATTACGATTCGTTCACCTACAATCTCGTCCAGCTTTTCGGCGAGATGAATGTCGATCTTGTGGTGAAGCGAAACGACGAAATCTCGATCGATGAGATTAAAGAACTCAAACCGGATCGGATCTGCATTTCGCCCGGACCGGGACGGCCGGAAAATGCCGGCATTAGCTCGGAGTTGATTCGAGAATTGGGAGCAAAGGTTCCAATTCTCGGCGTCTGTCTTGGTCATCAATGCATGGCGCAGGCTTTCGGCGGCGAAGTCGTCCGCGCCGAAAAATTGATGCACGGCAAAACTTCACAAATTCACCACCAAAGCCGCGGCGTTTTCAAAGATTTGGCGGAGCCGCTCGAAGCGACGCGGTATCATTCACTCATTGTCCGCCGCGAATCATTGCCGGATTCGCTCGAAATCACCGCCGCGACCGACGACGGGGAGATCATGGGGCTGCAACATCGACAATTCCCGATCCACGGCGTCCAATTCCACCCCGAATCGATCCTGACGACCGAAGGAGGCAAGCTCCTCGCAAATTTCCTGCGCGTTTAAGCGCCGTTGCGCGAGATCACATCGTGAATCTGGCGAACTTCGCGCACCATTTGCTCGTATTCGTCGAACATGAGCGACTGAGCGCCATCTGAAAGCGCTTCATCGGGCTTTCCATGTACTTCGATCATTAGTCCATCTGCGCCGACCGCGATTCCAGCACGGGCGAGCGGCGTAACCATGTAGCTGCGGCCGGTTCCGTGCGCAGCATCGACAATCACCGGCAAATGTGAAATCCGCCGAACTGCCGGAACCGCGGCCAGATCCAACGTATTTCGCGTGTGCTGAGCGAACGTGCGCACGCCGCGCTCGCACAGCACAATGTTGTAATTTCCTTCCGCCATCACGTATTCGGCCGCGAGCAACCATTCCTCCAGGGTCGCGGCCATTCCGCGCTTCAATAGCACCGGCAGTTTCGATCGGCCAACGCGGCGAAGAAGCGTGAAATTCTGCATGTTCCGCGCGCCGATCTGGATCATGTCGGCATATTTCTCGACCAGATCGACATTCGCTTCGTCGAGCGCTTCGCTGACAATCTTCAAACCAAACTCCTTTCGAATGTCGGCAAGGATCTTCAGTCCGGCTTCGCCAAGACCAGAAAAGGCATAGGGCGACGTGCGCGGTTTGAATGCGCCGCCCCGGAAAAATTTCGCGCCGCTGCGCTGAACCACGTCCGCGATCGCGAACGCTTGCTTGCTGTTCTCGATGGCGCACGGCCCGGCGATGATCGCCAGTGAGCCGTCACCGATCTTCGCGCCGTCGCCAAGATCGACAATCGTTCGATCAGGTCGCAGATCGAGCGTGATCAATTTATACGGTTTGGTAACCCGGATCGCCTCGGCGACGCCGGGAAGATTTTCGAAATGCGAGAGATCGACCGCACCCTGATTGCCGGTGATTCCGATCGCGGTCCTGTTCGCGCCAGGCATCGGGTGCGCACGGAACCCGAGCGACTCGACGACGCGAACTACGTTGTCGATCTCGCCCTTTCCGGCGCTGGCGTTCATTACGATGAGCATGGCGTGAAAAGGCGTTTACTTACCGGGAATTATACCCTTCGGTCAAATTTAACCCACGCTTTTCGCTTTTGGACCAAACGCAATGGGCGGAAGCGCGCGCTCGATGTCGGCGCGATGTTCCTCGTATCGCGGCGGCAACTTCAAATTTTCGCCAAGATGGTTCGCCGGTTCGTCCGCGGTAAATCCCGGCCCCTCCGTCGCAATTTCAAACAAAATTCCACCAGGCTCGCGAAAATAGACCGAATGAAAATAAAAGCGGTCGATCACCGGCGTAACGTGGAGACCGAGCTCGACCAGCTGTTCCCGCCAGCGCGATTGTTCCTCGTCGTTTGCGCAGCGAAACGCAATGTGATGCACCGTGCCGGCGGAATTTACCCCAAACTGCCCGTCGCTTCGCTCGATTAAATCAATTTGTGCGCTGGTCGATTTCGAATTTACCGAAAATCGCCTTCGGGATTCTTCTTCGCCGCCCAACTCGAAGCCCAGCGTTTTGAGCAACTCCTCGGTCGGTCCCAGCTGCTGCACTTCGAGCGTCGGCGCGTGAAATCCGTGAATTGCAAACTTCTTTGGCACGTCGTTTTCGTACTTAAGATCGGCATCGTCCAGGTGCGCGGACTCGATCAGCTCGAGCAATAATCCGTCAGGATCGGTCAAGCGGACCGCCGCCGCGTCAAAACGCGAAGGAATTTCTTCAGCGAAAACACGATGCTCGGCCAGGTGCGATTTCCAGTATTCGATCGATTTCGCTGGAACCGCGAAACTCGCTGCGATCACCTGGCCCGTTCCGCGCGTTCCACGTCGCGCGCCCGGCCAGGCAAAAAAGGTGATGACAGTTCCCGGCCGGCCGGTCCGATCGCCGAAATAAAAATGATAGGTCGATGGATCGTCGAAGTTCACAGTGCGCTTGGCAAAGCGCAGGCCAAGGATCTGGGTGTAAAAATCGACGTTGCGCTGAGGATCGCTCGCGATGGCAGTGATATGATGAATTCCGCGAAGTTTCACAATCGAACCGAAGGCTAACAAGTTTCCCAGGACTAATTCAACGCATGTATTTGTGGCGACGATGGGCGAGCCAGAAGTGGTGGAGCGACAACGAAAAGAGAGTGCGCGCCACGGCAGACGATCGCTTGGCGATAATCGAAGAAGCCGGTCGTAAACGATTACAACTCGAGGTCGCGTCGCCTTCCCGCACGGAGTTGCAACGCCTGACAAAGCAATTCGACGGACGGGTTCTAAAGCTTCCGCACGATTGGTTGAAACGCTTTTCGCGGCAGCAAACCGAACCAATCAGGATCGGAAAACGATTGGTGATTGTCCGGTCGGTAAAAGATCGACAATCAGTTAACCAATTAATTATTCCGTCAGGTGCGGCGTTTGGAACTGGCCAGCACGCTACGACTGCGATGTCGTTGCGAATGCTCGAGCGAGTAATGAGGTTCTGGGAAGTGCACGCGTCTTCGCGCGCCATTTTCGGCGCCCCCGCCGAAAATCTTAGAAAAAGGTCGCGATCGCGGGGGCACGATCGCCAGCACGCGAGGCGCGTGCGCTCCCCAGAATTGATTGTCGATCTTGGGACGGGAACCGGAATTCTTGCGCTAGCCGCGAAACGTTTCGGAGCAAATCGCGTGATTGGAATCGATCACGATCCGGTTGCGATCGCAACGGCAAAGAAAAATGCGCGATTGAACAAAATCCACGCTGTGCAATTTCGCGTCGGAGACGTGCGACGTTGGAAATCTTCGCGACAAAGCCGCCTTCGCGGAAGCGGCTCCGGCGGCCAGGTCGACATCGTCACAGCCAATTTATTCAGCGAATTGCTGATCGAGATTTTGCCCAAACTCAAAGCCACGCGCTGGATGATTCTTTCCGGAATTTTGCGGGACCAGGAGCGCGACGTAACTCGCGCTCTCAGACGGCATAAGATCGACATCGTTGAGGTGCGCCGATGCGGAAAGTGGGTTGCGATTCTGGCCACGGTCAGGTAGGTTCGGCGACCCTTAGCGGCTACGGTTTTCTGCATAAAACGCGGTTTATCATAAGCCGCGGGCAAAACGTCCATGCAAACCGAGGAACTTTCCTACGCCATCATCACGCCATATTCGATGTGCAAATCGCGCACCGGCGGGATCATCGCCCGCCTGATTTCGCGCACGGGTCTCGATCTACTCGCCGCGCGCATGTTCGCGCCGAGCGACGAACTGGTGCGCCGCTACGCCGAGACGATCGTCAGCGAAACGGAACCGGCTCATCGCGCGACGCAGGAATTAATTCATGATTATGTCGTGAAGAATTTCGGCGCGAGAAAAGATCGTCAGCGATCGCGCGTGTTGTTTCTCGTTTTTCGCGGGCCAGACGCAGCCGAAAGAATGCGCGCGACCGTCGGTCACATTACGCACGAGGAAACCAGCGGGGAAACAATTCGCGACACGTTCGGCGATTACGTGACCGATGATTCGGGCAAAGTCGTTTACTTCGAGCCGGCAGTCGTTGCCGAGTTCAATCGCAACGCAATCGAACGCGATTTGAAACTTTGGGCGGAATTTTCAGACCGGGACGGCGGCGTTCTGGATCAAGCGGTGCAATTTCCCAAGGAGACGAAGATCGAAAAGACCCTGGTTTTGATTAAGCCGGACAATTTCAAGTTTCCAAACATTCGGCCCGGCGGAGTGATCGAAGTTTTTTCACGGACCGGACTCTACATCGTCGGTTTCAAAGTCCACCGGATGAGCGTGGCGCAAGCCGAACAGTTTTACGGCCCGGTGCTGCCAGTGTTGCAGGAAAAACTGGGACACAACAAAGGCCGCGACGCGTGGGAAGACATCGTCGAATTCATGGCCGGCGCGCGACCAAGCGATACGCTTCCGGAAAAACGGGACGCCCCAGGGTCGGAAAAGTGCATCGCGCTCGTTTATCAGGGCGAAGATGCCGTCCGCAAAATTCGCGAAGTGCTCGGCCCTACTGATCCGGCGAAAGCACCACCCGGCTCGATCCGAAAAGAGTTCGGTCAGACAATCATGATCAATGCCGCGCACGCGTCCGATTCGGTTGAAAATGCGAAGCGCGAGATGGCGATTGTGCGTGTGGAAGAGAATAATTTTAAAGCTTTGATTGAAAACCTTTACGCCCGCCAATAGTGTGGCCGCTCCCTTAATTAAAACGAACAAGATCGACATGGAAATTTCCGAACGCGCTGCCCAACTGACTCCTTCACTCACACTTTCGATCGACAGCAAAGCGAAGGCGATGAAGGCCGAGGGAATCGATGTGTGCGGTTTCGGCGCGGGCGAACCGGATTTTGATACGCCGGAGCACATCAAAGCCGCAGCGATCGAAGCGTTGCAGGCCGGTTTTACCAAATACACACCCAGCGCCGGCATTCCGGAGCTGCGTGCAGCAATCGCCGAAAAATTCGCGACCGACAACGGACTGACTTATCGCGCCGGTCAGGTAATCGTGAGCAACGGCGCCAAACATTCCTGTTACAACGCGATTCTGGCCACGTGTCAGCCGGGCGACGAAGTCATTATCCCTGCGCCGTATTGGGTCAGCTATCCCGACATGGTGCGCCTGGTCGGCGCCGAACCGGTGATCGTGCCGACGATGGAACGGAACAATTGGAAAATGCGTCCGGAAGATTTTGAGAACGCGATGACACCGCGGACGAAAATGTTAATCATGAACACTCCGTGTAATCCGACCGGCTCGGTTTACACGCGCGAAGAACTCGAAGCCATCGTAGAGGTCGCCAGCGGTGAAGACATTTACATTTTGTCGGACGAAATTTACGAGAAGCTAGTTTACGACGATGCGAAGCACGTCAGCATCGCATCGCTTTCCCAAGAAGCGTACGATCTCACAATCACCGTCAACGGTTTCAGCAAATCCTATGCGATGACCGGATGGCGGCTCGGTTATCTGGCGGCGCCGGAAGCGGTCGCAAAGGCTGTCGATTCAATTCAAAGCCATACTACCGCGAATCCATCCTCGTTCTCGCAACGGGGCGCGCTCGCCGCGCTGAAAGGAGATCAGCAGGCGGTTTCTGACATGCGCGAGGAATTTGATATGCGACGCAATTACATGATCGATCGCCTCTCCAAAATTCCGAACGTAACCGCAGTCAAGCCACAGGGCGCGTTCTATGTGCTGCTCAATATCAGTCAGCTCGGCCTGACCTCGCAAAATTTTGCCGACCGCTTGCTCAGCAAAGCGAATGTGGCGGTGGTGCCGGGCGTGGCCTTTGGTGACGATCGCACGATTCGGCTCAGCTACGCGACCAGCATCGACATCATCAAGAAAGGTCTCGATCGGTTGCAGGATTTTTGCCGGACGCTCTAATCTGTCATCCCGAATCGCGAAGACGATGAGGGACCTCACAGTCGTAGAGCGCAGCACACTCGTGCTCAAGAACGGGAATGCGCATGATGGGCGCGAGCCGTCTCGCTTTTTGCCTACTGAATGAGCTTTTGAGAGGTTCCTCGCTTCGCTCGGAATGACGGAGTAAAGAAATCTGCAATGGCTGGCCATCTCGCGCTCGTTCTTCACGCGCACTTGCCGTTCGTCAGGCATCCGGAGCACGAGCATTTTCTCGAGGAAGACTGGCTCTTCGAGGCGATCACCGAAACCTACATTCCGCTGCTGCAAATGATGAAGCGGCTGGTGAACGACAACGTTCCGTTCAAGCTCACGATGTCGCTCACGCCCACGCTGTGCGCGATGTTACAGGACGAGCTTTTGCGCGAACGCTACGTGCGGCATCTCGATCTTTTGATCGATCTCGTGCTGCGCGAGCAAAAGCGAAATCGCAATCAGCCAGAACTCGCGGAATTAGCGGCATTTTATTTCGAATTGTTTTCAGCGAGTCGATGTTTTTTTGTCGATGAATGGAAATGCGATTTGCTCTCGGCGTTCCGACAATTGCGGGACGCGGGTGCGATCGAAATCATCGGCTGCGCGGCCACACATGGCTTGCTACCGCTGATTCAACAGCAATTACCGGAAGCGGCCCGCGCGCAGGTTCTCATCGGCCGCGACGCGCATGTCGATCTTTTCCATGCCGATCCAGCCGGTTTTTGGTTGCCCGAATGCGCTTATGCACCGGGACTCGATCTAATTTTGCAGGAGGCCAACATCCGTTGGTTTGTTCTCGACGCGCACGGATTGTTGTTCGGAAATCCGCAGCCGCAGCGCGCGATTTATGCGCCATGTTACACACCCGCAGGTCCGGCTGTGTTCGCGCGCGATCGCGATTCGAGCCGCCAGGTTTGGAGCGCGGAAGAGGGTTATCCGGGCGATCCGGCCTATCGCGAATTTTACCGCGACGTCGGGTTCGATCTTCCGCTCGAGCATTTGGGTCCCGTCGCGCGCGGCATCCGAAAATTCTCGGGGGTGAAATATCATCGGATCACCGGAGGCAAATCCGAAAAACAATTCTACGATCGAGCCGCAGCCGAAAAAGCCGCTGACGCACATGCTACGCACTTTCTGGAACAACGGCGGACACAATTTCGACAGCTTGCGGCTGTTGATCTCGACCCAATCGTGGTCGTGCCGTTCGACGCGGAATTATTTGGTCACTGGTGGTTTGAAGGACCGCGTTTTCTCGAATTGTTCGTCCGCAAGGCCGCGTTCGATCAAAAGGATTTTCGCCTAACGACTCCGGGCGAATATCTGGCAACGCACCCGACGCAACAAACAATCCAGCCGGCAGCGTCGAGCTGGGGCGATAAAGGACATCTCGAAGTTTGGATAGACAAAAATAATTCCTGGATCTATCCGCATTTACACGTAGCCGCAGAGCGAATGACCAAGCTTGCGACCGCGCGCCAAAGGGATGCCACCGAACTCGATGAGCGGGTTCTCAAGCAACTGGCCCGGGAGCTGTTGCTGGCGCAATCGAGCGATTGGGCGTTTCTGATGCGGACTGGCACCGCGCGCGAGTACGCAACCAAGCGGACGATCGATCACCTCACCCGCTTCAATAAATTGCACGACCAGTTGATCGGAGGCGAACTGGATGAAAAATTTCTGGCCGATTGCGAATGTCGCGACAATCTTTTCCCGAACCTGAACTGGCACTATTACTGCAGATGAACATTAATATCGCGATTCTAGTTCTCCTTGGAGCGGCTGCCGGCTTACTCGCGCAGGAATCGCCATCGCCAGTTGAGGCGGCTTCACCGACGCCAGAGCAAACTTCCTCGACCTCACCCTCCGCATCCACGGCGCGAAATGTTCCGCTTCGGTTTGTGCCGCCGCCGATGGAAGGAACGATCAGTCTCGGGATTTTCGATTCGAACGATAAACTCGTCCGCGTTCTCCACCGCGAATCGAAGATCGACAACTTCACGATCGATGAGAACGCGTTGAAGACGACTTGGGACGGAAAAAACGACGCCGGCGAAGATTTGCTACCGGGCAAGTATCGCGCGCGCGGCTACATGGTCGCGAAGTTGAAAGTGGAAGATCTCGGTAAAGCAGAGTCGCTACCAGGTGATGCTTCAGATCACATTTCGGTTAAATTAGTCACGAACCCACTTTCAAACGACACGCGCGTAATCATCGAGATTACGGCCGGTTTTGATGACAAAGGTACTTTTTTAGAAACGATGGATCATTTGCCACTAGCAACTATCAGATCCTTTTCCAACATGTGGCGCATAAAGATGGCCAAAAATGGTGAAAAAACCGTCGATGTTTGGCTGGACGAGGAACAAAACGAAATGCCAAACTCCGAACACCTACGCGTGTCAAACATCGACAAGATGATGGCGTTCGACTGCGGATTTTTTGAACTGAGGTAGGGGCGGTTCACCGAACCGCCCGCGGGCGATTGAGGTCAATCGTCCCTACCTACTAGCCATTATGGCATATCTTTGTTTAGTTAGGCGTCATGGCTGCCGCGCCTGAATTTCAACATACGTTATCGAAGTCCGCCGGTTTCAGCGGAACGTCGTTGCACACTGGCGAAAAGGTTTCGCTGAAACTGCATCCGGCGCCGGCGGATCACGGAATTAAATTCAAGCGCAAGGATTTGCCGGACGAGCCAACGATCGACGCAAAGATCGACAATCTCAAGATGGTTGAACGCGCGACGACGATCGGTGAAGGCTCGATGCGCGTGCACACGGTCGAACATGTCCTGGCGGCACTGTCGGCGATGGGCGTGGACAACACGATCGTGGAAATGGACGCGAACGAGCCGCCGATTGGCGATGGGAGCGCGAAAGCATACGTCGATGTAATCAAACGAGCGGGTGTTTCGGCCCAGGAAGCGCCGCGGAAATTCTTTCATGTTCGCGAGCCGATTAGTATCGAAACAAAAACCGGCGCAATGCTCGTCCTGCTGCCGGACAACAACGGTTTCCGGGTTTCGTGCACCCAAGCCGGACCCAACAATCGCTTCACGCAATTCATGTCGACCGACATCGTACCGGAGCTTTTCGAGCGCGAGATCGCACCGGCGCGAACGTTTGTTTACTACGAAGACGTTGAGCCACTGATGGAGAAAAATTTGATCAAGGGCGGCAGCTTAGAAAACGCAGTGGTCGTGCGCGGCGACGCGGTCTTGAGCAAAGAGCCATTGCGTTTTCCGGATGAGTTCGTCAGGCACAAAATTCTCGACATCATCGGCGATCTCGCGCTGGTCGGTTCCCGGATTCGCGGACATTTGATCGCGGTGAAGCCTGGGCACGCTGCCAATGCAGAATTGGCGCGCGCGATCGCGAAAGAACAATCGAGGCGCGACGCGCTCGCGGTGCCGCGAGTCGTGCCGAAAGGCGACGGCGGACTCGATAGCGAAGAGATCATGCAGATCTTGCCGCATCGTTATCCGTTTTTGATGGTCGATCGGATCATCAGCTTTGATGAAAGCGGAACGAAATGTATTGGCGTCAAATCGGTCACGATCAACGAGCCGTTCTTCCAAGGACATTTTCCGGGCCATCCAGTCATGCCGGGCGTGATGCAGGTCGAGGCGATGGCGCAGGTCGCGAGCTTGTTGCTGTTCAAGCTCGCAAAAACGAGCAGCCGGATCGGTTATTTCATGAGCGCCGATGATGTGAAGTTTCGCAAACCGGTGATGCCAGGCGACACGATGTTTATTCACGCCGAACTGACGAAGGCCCGCGGCGAACGATTGGCGAAAGCGAAATGCCATTGCGTAGTGAACGACGCGATCGTTTCAGAAGGCGAATTGATGTTCACGTTTCTCGATAGATGAGCGACGTGCAGATTCATCCGACGGCGATCGTCGATCCTGGCGCGAAAATCGGTGCGGGAACGAGAGTTGGACCGTATTGTGTGATCGGCGCCGACGTGGTCATCGGCCCAAGTTGCTGGCTGCAACAGCATGTCACGTTGTGCGGGCCGATGCAGGCGGGCGGGCAGAATAAATTTTACGCCTACTGCTCGATCGGCCAGCAGACGCAGGATCTCAAATACGCCGGCGAGCCGACCTATCTGGAAATTGGCGACGAAAATACGTTTCGCGAATTCGTTACTGTGAATCGAAGCACAACGAGCGATGGGAAGACACGAGTAGGCAGTCGCGGCAATTTCTTGGCGTATAGTCACATCGGTCACGATTGCACCGTCGGAAACGAAGTCGTCTTTTCCAATAACGGGACACTGGCCGGACATGTGCAGGTCGGCGACAACGCCGTCATGGGCGGTCTGACCGCGGTCCACCAATTTTGCCGCATCGGCCGTTTCGCCATTACCGGCGGCTGCTCAAAGATTGTTCAGGACGTGCCGCCTTTCATGATCGCGGACGGGAATCCAGCTGAAATCCGCGGAGTCAATCTCGTCGGCCTCGAACGAAAAAATTATCCGCCCGAGAGCGTGAAGTTGATCAAGGAGGCGTTTCGCCTCATTTACCGATCTAAATATAATACGAACCAGGCGCTGGAAGCCGTTCGCAAAGAATTGCCGCAAAGCGAAGAAATTCGCGAGATCGTTGAGTTCATCGAGAAAACTGAGCGCGGAATCATTCGTTAAGCAGCGTGATCTAGCGCGGGCGTGCCGTCAGTCCCGGTGTCGGCGTCGGTGATGCCCCGCGCAATTCCTGCTCGAGCGCCCTGAGCAATGGCGCGGCCGGGGCGTCGCCAGCAACGCGCAGCGCGCTGCGCAACAGATCTATCCCGCGTTTCGGCTTCTTCAGTTTGTTCCATGCGTCCGCTTCCTCGATGATGACGCGCAAAATATCGTCGCGGTTGGAATAACAGGTGCGGGCTTGTCCAAAATAGTTCGTGGCCGACGCCAAATTCCCGTCAGCCGCCTCCATCAGTCCGAGATCTTCGATCATCGGACAATTGCGAGCGCGTGTCGCTGCCTGCCGCGCGAGCGAACGATATTGCGCCGATGCGCTCGAAAAGTTCCGGATAGCGAAATCGTGGTAAATCTTCCAGGAATTCGTTTTCGCAGCATCGGTCGAGGTGTCGATCTGGATCCAGGACGCGTACGGGCGATACAACGGATCACCTACCATGACCGACATCCAGGACAGGGCCTGGGTTGCCGAATAAGCGCTTTCGGCAAACGTGAATCCGTGGAGCAAACGATCATTCAAAATGTTAGGAAGAGTCGTCAGTTGCAAATACGGCTCGTAAACGTTGCCAACACTCGCGGCTGCGCCACGTGAAACAAGCGGCCCGACCCAACTTGCATTCGGGTCGCGCAAAGTGTTGGCGCTAAAGGAATGGATGTGCATCGCGATTGCGCCAGGTACAAAATTGAAATCCGGCTGCGTGAAAGGGCCGGCCACATTCGGGTAATACCAGCCGTAATAGAGTGCACAGTCCGTCATTGGGTAGCTCTCCGGAAAAATTCCGGGGACCGGGCTATGATAGACAACTGGAATTCCAACTTTATGGAGCTGCTGTGGAATCTCTGCCAACCATTGATCGCCTAATTCATAACCGGCTGCGGCCGCGTGCGCGCTGTCGACGTAAGCACGACCCCAAAGTCCTTTTTTTTCCGTCGCAATCGCATCGCTGATCATTCGGCGCACGGTTGCCGCAGTCGGAGCATCCAGCCGGCACACTAACAAGAGCGCAGCATCTTCCCATTGATCGATCGATCGAAAGCTTTTGAAGTAACCGTTCAGTCTCGCCCCGGAAATCTTCGGCGAGAAATAACCAAGCACCGCTAGTTCGGAATCGACCGACGCTTCGTTTCGGTTGTTAATCGGTCCGCCCGCCAGCTCGTCGCCTGGGTACGGATCCGCCGTCGGCTTGATCTTCAACGGCATGCCTTTGATCAATGCGACAAACCGAATCGAAGTCGTCATCACAACTGTTTGTTGCTCCGGGGTTTCGCGCAGAACCCACCATTTTCGCGCCTTAAAGGTCTCACGCAGCGGCCCGGCGATGTTTGAATCGTATTCCTCACGCGTGATTTCTTCATCGGTGGAGCAAGTGAGTCCGACGATGTGATCGGATGCGATACCGCGTTGCTTTGCGTAAAATCTCGCCAGCTCCGCCGAATCCAGCGCCGCTTTGTTGTAGATAACGATTGTCGATGAAGCGAGCGGTTGTTCAGCTCCCCGCGCATCGATCAAGAACATCACGATGAGCAAGAGCAAAAATAGACAGTGCCTCATCGAGAAAACGAGCTTTCGGAGTTGAAAGTTGGGTCGTGAGTGTTTGAAATCTTCAATCGCGCCGCACTCTCATCTCTCAACCCTCAACTCTCAACCACTGCATGCCTGCTGTTCTAAATTTGCTGCGGATCAAAAATCTTGCTCTCGTGGAAGAACTCGAGTGGCAGATTGCGCCCGGGTTTACCGCCATCACCGGCGAGACCGGCGCGGGCAAGTCGATCATCATCGGCGCTCTTCAACTTTTGCTCGGTGACCGCGCCGATAAATCGCTCATTCGCACCGGCGCCGATACTTGCACGGCGGAAGCGATTTTCACCGGCAAAGAATTGCAGAAACTGAATCCGCAACTGGTCGAAGCCGGCGTCGAACCGTGCACGGAGGATTTAATCATTAAGCGGACACTTTCCGCCGCGGGCAATAATCGCCAGTTCATCAACGGTTCGCCCACGACATTGTCGATCTTGAAAAATATCGGGGACGCCCTGGTCGATCTTCATGGCCCGCACGATCACCAGTCATTGCTCTCGCCTGATAAGCAACTCGACCTGCTCGATTCGTTCGCTCGCGCCGAAGAGCAACTCCAAGAATACAGAAAACTTTTTCGACAATTGCAGACGCTCACCGCCGAACACGCAGCGCTCAACACCGCCGAAACCGCGCGCGAGCAGGAGCTCGATCTCCTTCGCCATCAAATCACTGAAATCGATTCGGCCAGTCTGGTCGCCGGCGAAGAAGAAGAAATCGAGCAGCGATACAAACTTACCAGCAACAGCAAGCGGTTGATTGAATTGGCCACCGCGGCGGCGAACAAACTCTCGGAAGCGGACGAATCGGTCCTCTCCCAGCTCGCGGAAACGCAACGCTTGCTGCGCGAACTGGAAAAGATCGACATCTCCACCGCGCAACTTGCCTCCGAACATGCTGCCGCAGTCGTGCAGCTCTCGGAAGTTGCCCGGTCCCTTTCCGATTACGCCGAGAAACTTGATCTCGACCCGGAGCAACTTGCTGCACTCGAGCAACGGGTTTCGCTTTTTGAAACCTTGAAACGAAAATATGGCGGCTCGATGGCCGAAGTGATTGAGTTCGGTCGACGCGCCGCCGAACGAATGCAAAAAATTGAAGGCCGCGACGCGGAACTCGAGCGACTCGCGAAAGAGATAGAAGAAGTCCGCGCGCAGATGAATCGCGCCGGCGATGCACTCCGCAAGTTGCGCACGAAAGCGGCGCCGAAACTCTCCGACACGATCCGCAAAAACCTCCGCGATCTCGGATTTAAACAATCCGAATTCGAGACGAAACTGAGCCCAGTCGACGAACCTCGCGCAAGTGGTTTCGACTCCGTCGAGCTGCTGTTCTCGCCCAACCCCGGCGAACCGTTGAAGCCGTTGCGTACAATTGCTTCGAGCGGCGAAATCTCGCGGTTGATGCTCGCGATCAAGTCCGCGCTCGCGGCGCATGACGCGATCCCGCTTCTCGTCTTTGATGAGATCGACACCAACGTCGGCGGCGAAATCGCGCACGCGGTCGGGGCGAAAATGCAAACACTGGGGCGCGAGCATCAACTTATTTGCATCACGCACCTCGCGCCGGTCGCCGCGTCCGCTTCGTCACACTTTGTCGTAACCAAAGACGTTGTCCGCGGTCGCACATTTTCGAATTTGCAGGAAGTCACCGGCAAAGCGCGGCAGGAAGAGATCGCGCGCATGCTGGGGGGGAAGAGCGAATCCGCCCTACAGCTCGCGGCGAGTTTGTTGAAGGATTCAACCGCTAAAAACGCCAAATAACGCTAAATAGAGCAAGGCAACTGTCCTCTAAACTTTCGCGTCCTTAGCGGATGGATTTATTTGCCTACCGGGCCGAGCGGCAGAATGACTTTGCCGTAGAGTTCGTTCAGCACCTGGGCGAGGCCGGTGTAGATGGCAGAGAAGCCACAAAAAATTCCCTCGTAGCCGGTGAAATGTTTGAAGCCGGGACTCGCGTTGGCGAAATCCCCGTAAGCAAGAAGGAAAAAGAGAATTGTTAGCGAACCGAATACAATTTGGCCGGCGATGTGCAGCCGCAAGGTGCCGATGAACATCACGAGCGTGAACAATCCCCACATAAAAAGATAAGCCGCCATCGCCTTATCGTTGGTCGCGACGCCCCAGCCGAGTTTCGTGATCACAATCATCGCGACAAGTGAAAGCCAGAATAGTCCGTAGGAAATGAACGCGGTCGCAGCGAAGGTGTTGCCTTTTCGCCATTCCATAATTCCGGCAATGACTTGTGCGATGCCGCCGTAACAAATGCCCATCGCAAGAATCATCGCGTTGAGCTCGAAAAAGCCGGCGTTATGAAAATTGAGCAAAACAGTCGTCATGCCGAAACCGAGAAGACCCAGCGGCGCGGGATTGCCAGTAATGTCGCGGGAATCGTTCATGGCATCAGTCTGTCGAAGATAAGATCGGCAACGCAACAACAAATCCGGCTGGCAGTGGTGAGCCGCGGCCGCTAAAACATTCGCGTGCTGAATTACATCTGGCTCGTTCTGGTGTTGCTCGCGGTCGCGATTGGCGGCTGGAACGATCGGCTTAAGGATGTGACCGGCGGCGCGCTCGATGGCGCGAAGACGGCGGTCACGATCGCGCTGGGGTTAATCGGGATCATGGCTCTGTGGCTGGGCGTGATGCGTTTGGCTGAGCGCGCGGGGCTGGTGCAACGGATCGCCTACGGACTGCGGCCGTTGATGCAGCGATTGTTCCCCGAAGTTCCGCCGGACCATCCGGCAATGGGTTCGATGTTGATGAACATGGCGGCGAACATGCTCGGGCTCGGTAACGCCGCGACTCCGCTCGGACTGCGCGCGATGCGCGATTTGGAATCGTTGAACCCGCGACCGGGCGTTGCTTCGAACGCGATGTGCACGTTTCTGGCGATCAACACCAGCTCAGTGCAATTGATTCCGGCGACCGCAATTGCGATCTTGGCCGCGGCCGGATCGGCAAGACCGACGGTGATTGTCGGCACAGCATTTTTCGCGACTCTATGCGCGGCGAGCGTTGCAGTGCTTTCAGCGAAATTCCTCGAGCGATTGTCATTCTTCCGGCCGGTGGCGACCGAAGGTTCGAAGAAGAAGGGCGAACGGACGGTCCGAGCCGGACAAGAATTGCAGCGCGGTGTGCCTGTCACCGCAGAGGAAAACACAATCAAACGCGATACAGACAAGTTTGCATTCGACGATGAATCGCTCGGCCAACCGCCGCTCTCTCGCCCGGCGCCGTGGGGAATGATTGCCCTGGTGTTACTTATCGTTTTTTTTGCAATGCTTTTTTTGCGAATGGTGATGCCAGAGGTTTTTCGACTGCCAATTCCGGCGGACCCAGCTCTCCAAAATCCGTTTGCGCGAATGGTCAACGCTCTGTCGATCCTAGCGATTCCATTTTTGCTCAGTTTTTTTCCGGTCTACGCGGCCGCGCGCGGGATCAAGGTTTACGACGAGTTTGTGGAAGGCGCGAAAGAAGCGTTCAACGTGATTCTGCGAATCATCCCGTTTCTGGTGACGATGCTGGTCGCGATTGGAATGTTCAAAGGCGCGGGCGGAATCGATCTGTTGACGAAGTTGCTCAGTCCGATCCTGACTCCGCTGCATTTTCCGACCGATCTTGTGCCGTTGGCGTTGATGCGGCCATTGAGTGGAAGCGCCACGCTCGCGCTGTTGACCGACGTCGTGCATCGCCTCGGGCCGGACAATATTATTAGCCTGATGGCGGCGACCATTTATGGAAGTACCGAGACCACGTTTTATGTGGCAGCAGTCTATTTCGGATCGGTCGGGATCAAGCAGACGCGCCATGCAATTCCGGCGGGATTGTTGGCCGATCTGACGGGCGTTATTGCGTCGGTAATAATTTGTCGCGCCGTGCTGTAAAGCCCGTCCGGAGAGTGGCTTTTGCCGCTTGCTTAGATCGACATTTATATGGTCGAAATCATTTTTCCCTACCATTGAGCGCGCGAATTCTCTATCGTCCAATTTTTCCAGATGCTCCAGCGTGACTACTTAGTTATCGGAAGCGGCATTGGCGGCGCGAGCGCATGCGAAGGCGTTCGCAAGCACGACAAGCGCGGCACGATCACGATTGTCGGCGCGGAGATTATGCCGCCGTACAATCGCTGGCTGCTATCGAAGGATTTTTTGCGCGAGAAAAACCCACCGCTCAAGAAACTCGAGCATTTCAACCAACGCTGGTTCGATTCGCAAAAAATCGAGACGCGTTTCGCGACGATCGTCAAACAATTCAACATCGAGCGGCGCTTGGCGGTTCTAGGAAACGGCGAAAGCATTGAATTCAACAAGGCGTGTCTGGCGATGGGCAGCCGGCCCGTGCGACCGCCAGTTGCGGGCGTAAACCTCGGGAACGTGATTTATCTGCGGACAGTGCGTGATGCGTTCGCGTTGCGCGAAATGGCAAACATCGAAAAGACGGTAATGGTCGTTGGGGGGGGGCTGCTGGCGTGCGAGGCCGCGGCAAGTCTGCGGATGATGAAATTGAAGGTGACCATGATGCATCGCAACGCGTACCTCTTAAATCGCTACATTGATTCGCAGACCGGGCCGTGGCTAACCGATTATTACGCGAAACACGGTATCACGATGCTGATCGGCGAAAGCTTGAACGGTTTCGAAGGGAAGACCGTCCTGCGAAATATCCAGACGAAAAGCGGCAACCGCGTTCCGGCGGGACTGGCCGTCGTCGCTTGTGGCGCGGAACCGAACCTCGATCTCGTGCGCAACACGCCTCTTTCAGGGCCACACGGCTCCCCGGTCACGGAATATCTCGAGACCGAAGAGAAAGGAATTTTTGCCGTCGGAGATCTGGCATTTTACCCGGATCGTATCATGGGAGGAGTCCGCCGCCAGACCCATTGGGAGAATGCGCGCGGGCAAGGTCTCATCGCCGGCGCCAACATGACCGGAAAAAAACGAATTCGTTACGAGCAGGTCCCGTATTTCTGGACTGAAATGTTCGATCTGCGGCTGCACTTCGTCGGAGATTTCAGCATGCAGCCGACTCGCGTCGATGTCCGCGGCAGCTACGCGAAGAAGAAGTTCGTGGCTCGTTATTATCAAGGCGACAAAATGCGCGCGATCCTGCTTTGCAATCAAACCGAGCGCGAAGTCGAATCGGCCAAAAAAGAATTGCGGCACGCGTTGGGGAAATAGCACGCGTTCGTCGCAAGATCGACCACTGTTGCGGGTAAAGTAAAATCGCCCGCGAGAGTTGCTGGAAAGAAATAATTGCGATTGACGGGCAACGCCCGATGGGGCATGAACCGTGCTGGTAAACTTGCTTTGATTCATGCTGACGTTTGCTGCTTTTGGCGCCGCCGTTTTTGCGGTGTTAATTTGCGTTTGGTGGGCGTGTTTGAACGAAAATGATTAGAAGATCCGAGGCTTATGCTCGACCAAGAAGACTTGAAGTGGATTGCAGCGACTTCCACTGAGCTGAACTCGGTTTTGCAACAGGTTTCGCGTTATGCGGACCTCGCCCGCAGACATCGCGGCGAAAATAATTATATCGATCTGCTCGGAGAGCGCGTCGAGCTCGCTTCCAAGACTGCGCAATCTCTTTTTGATCGTGTGACCTCAAAGATTCTCGCCGGCGCCGTTCGGAAAACGGCCGCAGCGCGCAAAAGCGAAGCCGGGTTTACGATTATGCCGCCACCTGACGCGACCGATGACGAGCCGCCGCGTTCTATCCGAACTTCGCGGAAAGGCGAACAAAAACGCGGATCGAGTGCTGAGGCTAAGGAATTAACAGCATCCGGTGACAACGGCGTTCCACCAGGTGTCAGGGTCAAAAATCCGAACGGCAGCCGCGAATACCTGCTCTTGATTGAAGACGAACCGGACGTGGCCGACCTGGCGTCGGAAATGTTAGCCGAAGAGGGCTATCGGGTTGTAATCGCACATGATGGCTTTGAGGCGCTCAAAATCTACGAAAAGATGGGCAAGCAGATCGGCCTCGTCATTCTCGATTACTTTCTACCGGTGATTGATGGGGACGCCGTGTTTGAAGAGCTGCGCTCGATCAATCCGAAGGTAAATGTTGTCTTGAGCAGCGGTTTCGCCGAACAGACCAAAATCGCTTCAATGCTGGCTCAGGGTCTTCGCGGTTTTATTCCGAAACCGTACAGCCGCGAGAAGTTGTTGGAACAAGTCCGTTCCACTCTGGACGCAGCTCGGCAGCCGACCCGCTAAGTCAATCCGGCTCAGCCGCGAGCGGTGACCAGCAATCACCCGTTCATGGCATCAATTTAGCTTCTCCAAGGCGCGACGCCCATGGCTCGCATTGACGCCTTTTTCAAATTGATGTCGGAGCAAAAGGCCTCCGACCTTCATCTTTCAACCAACAACTCGCCGATGTTGCGCATCAATGGCGATTTGGTGCGCGTCGATTTTCCGCCACTGAAAAACGACGACCTGAAAGCGATGGTCTACGAGATCGCACCGGAAGGGAAGATCAAGCAATTCGAGGAAACGCTCGACGTCGATTTTGGCTATGAAGTCCCGGACGTCATGCGTTACCGCGTCAATTTCTTTCAGCAGAAATACGGCATCTCGGCCGCCTTCCGCTCGATTCCTTCAAAAGTGCTCACGGTTGATGAACTGGGTTTGCCCCCCGTGCTGAAAAAATTTCCGATGTTGAAGAAAGGCCTCGTTCTGGTGACCGGCCCAACCGGCTCCGGTAAATCGACAACGCTCGCCGCGATGGTCGATCACTCCAATCTCCATCGCCACGACCATATCCTCACCGTGGAAGACCCGATCGAATTCGTGCACCGGAGCCAAAACTGTCTCGTTCAGCACCGCGAGGTGGGCGTGCACACGCGTTCCTTCGCTAATGCGCTGCGCGGCGCATTGCGCGAAGACCCTGACATCATTCTCGTCGGCGAAATGCGAGACTTGGAAACGATCGAGCTCGCGCTGACCGCGGCCGCGACCGGTCACCTTGTTTTCGGAACTTTGCACACCTCGAATGCCTCGAAAGCGGTCGACCGTGTCATCGACGTCTTTCCGACCACCCAGCAAAATCAAATTCGCACTACACTCGCTGAATCGCTCAAGGGCGTGATCGCCCAAAATCTGTTTAAGCGAATCGATAAACCGGGCCGGGTCGCGGCTCTTGAGATCTTAGTGGTCGATACCGCCATCGCCAACCTAGTGCGCGAGGGAAAAACGCACCAAATCCCGGGCATGATTCAGGTCGGCAAGAAAAAAGGGAACCAGCCGTTGGACGACGCGATCATGGATCACCTGCGCCACGCGCGCATTTCGCCGGAAGAAGCTTACGACAAATGCATCGACAAGAAAAGATTCCGCCAGTTTCTGGCCGAACCGCCGGCTGACGCCACGGACGAATAAATTGATCCATGAGAGTTCCGGACTTGGACAGAATTTTATCGGCGATGCTGAAAACCTACACCGGCATTTCCGATTTGAACTTTTCCGTCGGCCATCCGCTCCAGGTCGAAGATTTCGGCGAGCTCAAGCCGGTATATGTCGATCCACCGATCGAGGCGTTGACTCCGCACCAGACCGAGCAGATAGCGCTCACCCTTATGCAAGGTAATCGCCGGCTTATTTACGATTATCTCACCGGCGGCTCGTGCGATTGCAGTTACTCCCTCGGCGACGAGGCCCGATTTCGCGTAAACATTTTCCGGCAGCAGGGCCACTTTTCGGTGGTACTTCGCAAACTGCAAAGCGAAGTGCCTACGATCCAGTCATTGGGGCTGCCGGAAATTTTTTACGAGATCGCCAAGGAAAAAACCGGCCTCGTCCTGGTCACAGGCGCGACCGGCAGCGGCAAAACCACCACGCTGGCCGCCATTCTCAACGAGATCAACGAAACGCAGCCGGTCCACGTCGTCACCTTAGAAGACCCGATCGAGTACGTTCACCCCAAGAGCAAAGCCACATTCAATCAGCGCGAACTCGGACACGACTTTAATAATTATCCCACCGGATTACGCGCCGCTTTGCGTCAGGCGCCGAAAGTCATTCTGGTTGGCGAAATGCGCGACCGCGCCACGGTCGAAATCGCAATGATGGCGGCCGAAACCGGCCATCTGGTTTTGAGCACGCTTCACACGGTTGATGCTGGCCAATCGATCAATCGTATCCTCGGTCTCTTCTCATTGGGCGAAGAACAACAGCTGCGAATTCGCCTGGCGGACACGCTTCGCTACATCGTCAGCCAACGCCTTGCGCCAAGAGTAAGTGGCGGCCGCCAACTTCTCACTGAAATCATGGGTCACAACTTGCGCACGCAAGAAGCCGTGGCGATCGGCGAAGGCGAGCACCGCAGCTTCTACGAAATCATTGAAGCCAGCTCGCCGTTCGGCTGGATGACATTCGATCAATCGATCCTTCGCGCCTACGAGCAGGACTTGATCACCGAAGAAACGGCCAGACTGTTCGCTTCACGCAAAGGCCGGATCACTCGCGGTATCGATTTGATTCAAAAGGCGCGCGGCGTCGACGCTGACCTCGATTCGGGGTTGCGCCTCGATCTTCCAGAGAACGCATTCCGCTAAGATTATGGATCAGGACCACGAAACGACATTTTTCGACCTGGGCGACAACACCGCGCTCGTCTGCGTCGATCATCAACAATACCAAAAAGTCGTCGTGCCTCAGTTGATCGACATGACCTACAAAGTGCACCTCGGCCTCTACGAAGAAGACGTGGTGCTCAAGCTCAAGACCTACAACTACGACCTAGTAATTGTTTACGAGAATTTCAAAGGCTCAACTCTGCAAACAAACCCGATCCTGGCGGAGTTAATCACACGCCCTGATACGCAACGCCGGCAGCATTTCGTTGTCCTGCTCAGTCACCGTTTCGCCACCAACGACGCGATGAGCGCGTTCGTGCACAGCGTCGATCAAGTCATCAACATTACCGATCTGGCGAATTTGAAACCGGTCCTCCGCCGCAGCGTCACGCAGCACCGCGAGCTCTACAACTCTTTCAACGAAATGCTCAAGAGCGTCCAGTCGCTCTGATTTTCGTTTCGATTTGCTCCTAACCCGCGTCACGGGCGTACCAATCGACTTTGCGCGTTACGTACATTACGACCGCGAGCACGATGAAGAGCGCGATGGCGCCCATCAGAAGGGCGTAATCCTGTTGTCGCAAAGTAATGTAGAGAAACGTATAAACGCCACCCAGACCTGCGCCGATCATTAACGTCCGCACGCCGCCGCCGAGGAAAAATCGGCAGTACCAAGTGATCAGGAGCGTGGAGGCGACCGCCGCGATCAGATACGCATAGCTGAATCCGATGAATTCGGAAATCGAGAGCAGCAGCAGATAAAAGATACAAAGCGCAGCGCCCACCATCAGATATTGGAACGGATGAATCTTCTGCCGCGCGGTGACTTCGAAAAGGAAAAAGGCTGTAAACACGAGCACCAGGAAGAGCACGCCATACTTGATTGAGCGCTCGACGTAGCGATAGGCGTCGAGAATCGACAAGAACTGCGCGCCGAATAGCGATTCCGAAACCGCGCTGGTAGTAAATCGTTCGTTTCCATTCCGGCTCGTCCACACCTGCGGATAATTGCGACCGTAATAGGAAACCTTCCATTTCGCGTCAAAGCCATCTGCACGCACCGCACGTTCGGCCGGTAAAAATGCTCCGCGAAATGCCGGGTCCGGCCAATTCGATTTCAGGACCGCTTCGTTTTGCACGCCGAAGGGCGCGAAGTAAATTCCTTCGCTGCCGTTGAAATCGATCGGAATCGAAAATTCCACCGGCGTGTTGATTGGTTTGCCGTCGCCGAGCATCGCGGTCGCGCCGGTTGTGTAACCGGGTACCTGCGAACCGGGGAGTAATGGCTTCTTCGCCCCGCCCCAATCGAGCACCAGTCCTTGCCGCGTTCCGCGCAAATCATTGATCGCAATCGTGACGAACGCGTCTTTCCATTGCACGTCCTTGACGTCGATTTTCAGCGCGCCGAAATCCGGCGGGGCGAATTTACCGGACAACTTCACGTCGGCCCTGAAAACCGCGGCGTCATAAATACCGCGATGAAGCATCTGCGTTTGCGCGTCGCCAGAGACGTTCAACAGCTCGGGCAGGAAATAAGCGACAGCGACCGCGGTTTCTTCGACTTCGCGTTTCTCCAGTTTGCCATCCGGTCCGGCTACTTCCTTGACCGTTTTGAATTTGTATTGATACGGAATTCCCAACACCGGCCCGATGACGCACTGCTGCTTGCCCCATGACGAAGTGATATCCGCGACGGCTTCATTCCGCCGGCTCAAGCGGTCAGACAACACGCCGGTGATCATGCCGAGCGGGATCAGGAGCAAAAGAATCAAAACGCCTACGCCGATCAGTTTGATGATCGTTCGATAACGCTTTCCAAAGGAAGGCTGCGACTTCGGCAGCGGCGGCGGGGCTGTGGTTGAGGCGTCAGTCATAAGTCGAAGCGTTTAACGTGAATACGGAGTCGAAGCTAAAATCTTTCAGCTGACGAGACATATTTTCGATTGGCCGAGATCGTTGAATCCAAACCAGATCCCGGCTGCATCTCAATGAAAAAAGCCGAGGTTTTTATGATTCAGGATTTCAAGTTTGCTTTACGGCAGCTTCTCAAGTCGCCGGGATTCACGGCGGTAGCGGTATTGACGCTCGCTTTGGCAATCGGCGTTAATTCCGCGATTTTTGCGCTGATCAACAGCGTGGTGCTGCATCCGATGGTGCCGCTGCGGCCGCAGGAAGTAGTCAACGTTTTCAACTGCCGCCAAAACGCGAACCACGATTATCGCCAGTTTTCCTACAACGAATTCCGCGAGCTGCGCGAGAATGGTGGCGATCTGTTTGTCGATCTTGCCGCGCTCGAGTTCGCCGTCGCCGGCATTGGGCGCGATCACGAGATGCGACGCAGTTTCGCGTTTCTGACCTCGGAGAATTATTTCTCGTTGATGGGAGTGAAGCCGTTTCGCGGACGATTTTACAGCGCGGAGGAAGCCGGACTCAACGCCAACGTACCTGTTGTTGTAGCAAGCTACGGATTTTGGAACCGCCAGGGCGGTCGGCGTGATTTTGTCGGCAGCACGCTTCAGATTAACGGCCAGCCTTACACCGTGATTGGCATCACACCGAAAGGATTCAGCGGCGCCAGCGCGTTAATCGCACCCGATATCTGGGTTCCACTTGGAATTCGATCCCAGCTCGGCTCCGCTTTTGGCGATTCTGAGACCATGCACGATCTGGCGAACCCGAAAAATTACGCGCTCAATCTGGTCGGACGCATGCGTTCGGGGTTAACGATCGATACCGCGAAGTCGAGGCTCCCAGTGTTGTCGCAACGGTTCAACGCCATGCAAGCCGACGCCGAATTTGTGCGCGAAGTCCAGATTCAGAAGCCGTCGCGATTCAGCTTGAGTACATCGCCAGAAGACGACGGACCGGTAACGTTGATCGGCACGCTGCTAATGGCCATGGCCGGCGCTGTTTTGCTGATCGCGTGTTTAAATCTCGCCAATATGTTGCTTGCTCGCGGGACCACGCGTGCGAAAGAGATCGCGCTACGTCTTGCGCTTGGCGCGTCGCGCTGGCGCATCGTGAGGCAATTACTTTGCGAGGGATTGTTGCTCGCGGTTTGCGGCGGCGTGGTTGGACTCATTCTCAGCGTTTGGTGCAACAATCTCCTGCTCCACTCGCTCGCCACCTTGCTTAACAACGTGAACTTTTCGTTCATTGTCGATCTTGCCCCGGACGCCTCCGTGCTCGCGGTCACATTCCTGTTTTGCCTTCTCGCGACCCTGTTCTTCAGTCTCGGCCCCGCGCTCAAAGCGACAAAGGCCGACCTGGTCAACGATTTGAAACAACAGGTTGGCGAACCGGCGCGCATCGGGCGCTTTAGTCGTTTCTTTGCCCCGCGCCACATTTCGGTCATGGCGCAAATCGCGCTTTCCCTCATGCTGCTGTTCGCAGCCGGATTGTTTTTCCGCGGCGCTCTCAAAGCCGCGGGGTTGAATCCTGGTTTCATTGCTGCCGGCGATCTGATCACCGAAATGGATTTCACCCTGATTAAGAAGGAACCGGCGGATGCGCGGCGTGAAATCTTCAATATCGCACAACGCGCGCGCGAACTACCCGGCGTTACCGCTGTCGGCGTCGCAACCATGTTGCCCTACAACAATTTCACCAATACGCGACGCATCATGTCGACACGGGCAACCTTCTCGAACGATCCGAAGGCGGCCGATCCCGGTGCCACCGCGCTTTATACCGCGAGCACGCCGGGATATTTCGACGCGATTGGCGTAAAGATATTGCGCGGCCGCGATTTTACTCAGGCCGAATGCGAGAACAAAGACGGACGGCGCGTCGCCATCATTGATGAAGAGATGGCGAAGAAACTTTTCCCGAACGAGGACGCGATCGGTCAGCACGTTCGCTACACCGTTCCACCGAAGGACGGTTCGCCTAACGACATGGAGGTTATCGGAGTTGTCGGGACGCATCGTCACGATGTTCAGAACGACACGACGCTCGCGCGATTGTTTGTACCGTTCGCCCAAGGCTACAATGGCGATGTCGTCCTGCACGTGCGCCTCAACACTCGAGATCGACAGGCGGTCGTCGCAATGATCCCAACTATGCGCTCGACTCTGCGCGAAATCGATCCGTATCTGCCGATTCTCGGAATCGCGCCGTGGGTTGATCTGATGGAAAGAAGCGTGGGCCTTTGGATCGTTAAGCTTGGCGCCACACTGTTCGGCGCTTTCGGTGTCATCGCGCTTCTCCTCGCCGTCGTTGGAGTTTACGGAGTGAAAGCCTACGCCGTCGCCTGTCGCACCCGCGAGATCGGCATTCGAATGGCGCTCGGCGCGCATCGCAAAGACGTTTTCGCGTTGATCATGCGGCAGGGAGCAATGCAAACCGCGCTTGCCGTGTTGGTCGGGCTTCTGCTTTCATTGGCCGCGGGGCGCGTTCTCGCCCAGATTTTGTATCAAGTAAGTCCCAGTGATCCGTTCGCGTTGATTACTTCCAGCTTACTGCTCACGGCTGCCGCGTTGCTCGCCTGCTTTCTTCCCGCGCGCCGCGCGACCTACGTAAATCCGATCACGGCTTTGCGCACGGAATAATTTGCCTACCTCCAGCTACAACTGTCCCCTGACTCCTGACCTGTGATCGCTGAAGAAATGGCTGGGGCCGGAATCGAACCGGCGACACGCGGATTTTCAGTCCGCTGCTCTACCAACTGAGCTACCCAGCCGCGAGGATGGTCACTAAAGCAGAAAACCCGCCTCCGTCCACCTACGGCGCGGCAAGCGTCCAAGATCGAATATCGAATTCAGAATTTTCGCGGCAATTCAACCGCGCGCCGCAGTGATTTCAAATACTGGTCTCGCGAAATTTCGATCGCGCCGAATTGTTGTAGATGTGGGGTAGTCCATTGCGTATCGAGCAGCGCAAATCTCTTCTCGCGCAAATGCTCCACCAACGCGACCAGCGCGATCTTCGAGGCGTCGGTCACGCGGTGAAACATCGATTCGCCAAAAAACGCGCCGCCGATGGCAACGCCGTAAAGGCCGCCGGCGAGTCTATTCTTGCTCCAGGTTTCGACCGAATGCGCCTGTCCGAGCTCGTGCAAGCGCTCGTAGCTCTCGATAATCTCGCGATTAATCCAGGTGTCCTTCCGTTTGGCGCACGCACGAATCACGTCACCAAATCGATTGTCGATCTTGATCTCGAACACTTTTTTCCGAGCGACGCGTCGCAACGCGTGCGGCACATGAAAGTTTTCGAGCGGAATGATCGCGCGCGGATCAGGCGAAAACCAGGCGATCGAATCGTCTTCCATCGCCATCGGGAAAACACCAAGGCGATAGCCCTGCAATAAAAGCTCCGAGTCGATCATTGCTTGAAGTGTAACAATTCCTCAATCGTTGTAGAGGCGCTTGTCTCAAGCGCCTGTCTATTAGTTCGGTGCTTGAGAACAAGCACCGCTACAACCGTCTATTTGCTTTTGATGACTTCATTCCTAAAATGAGCAGATGAGGCCCCGGTCGATCCTTCTCCTGATCGCGTGCTCGGCGTTTGCCGGCTGCGCCGATCCGCTCGAACAACGAAGTGGCGGAGAAGTGCAGTCGCAGTTGGAGCGCGGTATCAGCGGACAGGGTCAAATCGTTCCTGAACAACGAGAGCCCGGCGATCCAGCCGGCGAACACGCCGTCCCGCAAACTCATCCGTAGTCAACGTGAAGACGTCCGCGCCGTCCAAGCATTCCAAAATCCTCATCCTCGATTTCGGCTCGCAGTACACCCAGGTCATCGCCCGCCGTGTGCGGGAGCTCCAGGTTTATTCCGAAGTTGTTCCCTTCAATCTTCCCGCGGCTGAAATCAAAAAACTGAGCCCGAACGGAATCATCCTTTCCGGCGGTCCGGCCAGCGTTTACGACAAAGGCGCGCCGCAAATCGACAAGGAAATCTTTTCATTAGGCATTCCGGTCCTGGGAATTTGCTACGGATTGATGCAGATGGCGCATCATCTCGGTGGCAAGGTCGTCTTTACCGGGCGCCGCGAGTACGGCGCCGGAATGCTGCACATCACCAACGGCTCGCAGTTGTTCGACGGGCTCGGCAATCAACTCGATGTTTGGAACAGTCACGGCGATGAAGTGACGGCTTTGCCGAAAGGTTTTCTCACCGCCGGCCAGACGGAGAGCTCCGATTTTGCCGCGGTCGAAGATCGACAACGGAAACTTTACGGATTGCAATTTCATCCCGAAGTTGCCCACACGCCACGCGGCAAAGAAATCCTGCAAAACTTCGTCTATCACATTTGCCAATGCGCGATGGATTGGACGATGGGCTCGTTCATCGAAGAAGCCTGCGAGCGCGTCCGCCAGCAAGTCGGCGATGAAAAGGTGGTCCTCGGTTTAAGCGGCGGCGTCGATTCATCGGTCACGGCTGCGCTGCTCCACAAAGCGATTGGCGACCAGCTCACCTGCATTTTTGTGAACAACGGCCTGCTCCGCGCGCGCGAGGAAGAAATTGTTCAGCGCGTGTTCGGCGAGAATTTTCATGTCCGCTTGAAGTATGTCGACGCGACCGAACGTTTTCTAACCGCGCTCAAAGGCGTGACCGACCCCGAACAGAAAAGAAAAATCATCGGGAACGAGTTCATCGCCGTGTTTCAACACGCGACTGAAGAACTTCTTATCGAAGACCGACAAAACAAGGCACACAAACTCGCCACGGCGAGTCCGTCCGCTGGCGGACACGGCGCATATCGCTTTCTCGCCCAAGGAACGCTCTACCCGGACGTGATCGAAAGCGTTTCGATTGGCGGTAATCCGGCGGCCGTGATCAAGAGCCACCACAATGTCGGCGGGTTGCCGGAGAAAATGCACTTCGAGCTGGTCGAACCCGTTCGGCAGTTGTTCAAAGACGAAGTCCGCCAGGTCGGCTTGCAGCTCGGGTTGCCGAAAGAAATTGTTTATCGGCAACCTTTTCCAGGTCCCGGGCTCGCCGTCCGCATCCTTGGCGACGTCACGCCCGAGCGATTGTCGATCTTGCGCGAAGCGGACACGATCGTGCAAAGCGAAATGAAAGCGAGCGACTGGTATTATCGCGTTTGGCAATCGTTCGCTGTGCTTCTGCCAGTGCGCTCGGTCGGCGTCATGGGCGATCAGCGCACCTACGAAAACACGATCGTGCTGCGCATTGTCGAGAGTCAGGACGGTATGACCGCGGATTGGGTCCGTCTGCCTTACGAACTGCTCGCCCGCGTTTCGTCGCGGATCAGCAACGAAGTCAAAGGTGTCAACCGCGTCTGCTTCGACATCTCGAGCAAACCGCCAAGCACGATCGAGTGGGAATGATGCAATTTTAGATTGCCGATTTTCGATTTTCGATTGGTAATCGCTAGTGATGAACGCAGAACAGCGTCGACTCGAGGAAAATAAGTCACCGGAGGAGCCATGGCATTTTTGGGGCCCGTATCTGGCCGAGCGCGCGTGGGGCACGGTCCGCGAGGATTACAGCGCGAACGGCGATGCCTGGAATTATTTTCCGCACGATCATGCGCGCTCGCGTGCTTATCGCTGGAACGAAGATGGCATCGGCGGCATTTCAGATCACAAGGGACGGCTTTGTCTCGCGTTCGCGTTTTGGAACGAGCGCGATCCGTTTTTGAAAGACCGGATCTTCGGCCTCAGCGGCCCGCAGGGAAACCACGGAGAAGATGTAAAGGAACTTTATTGGTACATCGACAATACGCCGTCGCATAGTTTCATGCGGATGATTTATCGCTATCCGCAATCGCGCTTTCCTTATGAAGAACTGGTCGCGCAAAGCGGCGCGCGCTCAAAGATGGAAGGCGAATTTGAAATTTGGAACACGAACGCCTTCGCCGAGAACCGCTACTTCGACATCGAGATCGAGTACGCCAAGGCGGACGCGCACGACATTTTAGTTCGCGTCAGCGCGAAAAACTGCGGCCCTGAGCCGGCGCCGCTCCATTTGCTCCCGACGATTTGGTTTCGCAACACCTGGAGCTGGGACCGCAAACAATCCAAGCCGACATTGCGCAAGAGTAGCGACGACGGCCATGTGTCTGTAGTCAGCGCGAGTCACCCCCTGCTCGGCGATTACGATTTGTTCTGCGATTCGGTCGACGATCTCTTCTTCACCGAAAACGAAACCAATTCGGAGCGACTCTGGGGCGTTCCGAATGCAACGCCCTTCGTAAAAGATTCCATCAATGAACGCATCGTCGACGGCAAGATCGACGTCATCAATTCGGCGCAATTCGGGACCAAAGCGGCCGCGCATTACAAATTCAACATTCCGGCGAATGAAAACATCTCGATCCGGCTCCGATTGCGTCGCACTGAAGCGGTGAAAAAGAGCGATGATCCATTCGCCGATTTCGATGCAGTGTTTCGGAGACGACGCGCCGAAGCCGATGAATACTACGGCGAGCTGGCGCCGCCTTCGTTAAGCGAAGAACAACGCGCGATCCAGCGACAGGCGTTCGCCGGATTACTTTGGAACAAACAATTCTACCATTATATCGTCGAGCAATGGCTCAACGGCGATCCCGACCAGCCGCCGCCGCCGGAGGAACGTTTGCAGGGTCGCAACGCCGGCTGGCGTCATCTTTACAACGAACGCGTGATGTCGATGCCGGACAAATGGGAGTTTCCCTGGTACGCATCTTGGGACCTCGCCTTTCACTGCATTCCGCTCGCGCTCGTCGATGTCCAGTTCGCCAAGACGCAACTCGAACTGATCGTGCGCGAGTGGTATCTGCACCCAAACGGAAAAATTCCTGCTTACGAATGGAATTTTGACGACGTGAACCCGCCGGTGCTCGCCTGGGCGGCGTGGCGCGTCTATCAAATTGAACGCAAACAGACCGGCAAAGGCGATCGCGCATTCCTCGAAACCATCTTCCACAAAATGTTGATTGCGTTCACCTGGTGGGTAAATCGCAAAGACTCCGAAGGGAACAATATTTTTCAAGGCGGATTCCTCGGACTGGACAACATCGGAGTGTTCGATCGCAGCACCACCTTCGCCGACGGGACGCGTCTCGAGCAAAGCGACGCCACGAGCTGGATGGGAATGTTTTGCTTGAACCTACTGCGGATCGCGATCGAGCTGGCGTCGGAAAATCATGTTTACGAAAACATCGCGACCAAATTCTTCGAACATTTCCTCGGCATCGCCGCGGCGATGAACAATCTCGGCGGAAGCGGCGTCGGACTTTGGAACGAAGCAGACGAATTCTACTACGACGTGCTGCACACGCCGGGCGGACGTTATTTGCCGTTAAAAGTGCGCTCGGTCGTCGGATTGCTGCCGTTGTTTGCGGTCGAAACGATTCAATGGCAACTGATCGAAGCGCTGCCCGGGTTCAAATCGCGCCTCGAATGGTATCTTCAGTACCGGCCTGATCTCGCGAGTTTGGTTTCGCGCTGGCAAGAACCCGGTATGAAAGAACGCCGGCTCCTAGCGATCACGCGCGGGCATCGGATGAAATGTTTGCTCCGGCGCATGCTCGACCCAAATGAATTCCTCAGTGACTATGGCGTTCGATCGGTCAGCAAATATCACAAAGAGCATCCGTATGTCCTAAACGCGCGCGGCGAAACGAGAGTCGTGAATTACGCGCCGGCCGAGTCACAAACGGGAATGTTCGGCGGCAATTCCAACTGGCGGGGGCCGATTTGGTTTCCGATTAACTACCTCCTGATCGAATCGCTCCAGCAGTTTCATCATTACTACGGCGACGATTTCAAAGTGGAATGCCCGACCGGCTCCGGCCAATTCATGCATTTGAGAGATGTAGCGAACGAGCTTTCTAATCGGCTCATCAAGATCTGGCTGCGCGACGAGAAGGGCGAACGTGCATTTGCCCGCGCGTCACAGCCCGCCCTAAACGGATCACAAGATCGACATCGATATCTGTTTCACGAATATTTCCACGGCGATATCGGCGCCGGTCTCGGCGCATCGCATCAAACCGGTTGGACCGGTCTCGTCGCCAAGCTCATTCAGCAGCAAGGCGAATTCGGCACAATTCAGCGCACTTTCTAGCCAAGGGTCAGCTTTTTGTCTTTTACTCTTCGCAGCTCTACTGGAGTCCCACGCGTGCAATTATCGCACCAATGGCGCTTATTGCGTTCGAGCCTTTTCCTCGCGCCGCAGCTGTCGCACACGAACATGTCGGTTTGCTTTTTCTTGTATCCAGGATGAATGGCCACGATTCCATTAATTCGAAATCTTGATGTCCGGCGGATGCATTACGGCCGCTGTTTGTAGAACACAGTAACGCCCTACTCGCTTTGTCTCGGACGCCGCATGATGTGAATGGCGAGAATGCGGCTTTGGTGACGCGCGAGTAGGTAATCGATGAAATCGCCGATAATTGAGTTCGGTTTATTCCCGAGCTTGGTCACGACCCGGCAAATGAGCGTATTGCTCCGGCCATGCCATTCCAGATTGATCGCGCCATGAACATCGTGCGCGCTATGGATTTTCGCCCAGCCGTGCGGGCGCCCCGGTTGTTTCGACCAGGCTTTGATAAAGCCAAATTTTTTCTCCAGCTGCGGATCTCTTGTGATCTGGCTGCGCAACGACCCGCGCCCGGTCGCGATCACTTGGATCACGGTCTGCATTGCTCGCTCACGCTAAGCAAATCGGCCGAACTTTTGAATTTTCAAATAAAAATTCGTTAGGCGCCCTCGAACGACTGAAACATGACGTAAACATCGACATACCCTTTTTCCGGATGTCGAAATGCGCCCGGTAGTGTACCGACGATTTTCATTCCGAGCGTTTGCCAAAGTTTCACCGCGGATTCATTGGTTGAGACAACGAAATTGAATTGCATCGCGCGAAAACCGAGACGGCGCGCTTCCTTCAAGCAATGCTCGCCCCTCGCGCGACCAATCCCCTGCCCACGCGCAATCGCGGGCACCATGAAAGCGGCGTTGGCGACATGCGCGCCGCCGCCCGATTGGTTGGGGTGCAACGTGTAAATGCCAACGATCTGTCCGTCTTGTTCCGCAATATAAGTGCGCGCGTCATTTTGAAACCAGTAAGCAAACGCAGACTCGCGAGACATGTTCGGATCGATCGGATAGGTGTCGCCAGTCGCGATCACTTCTTGAAAAATCTTCCAGATCGCATCGCGATCCGAATCGTTTGCCGACCGAACGTTGAGCACGCACTAGTTTAGCGCCGTTTGAAATACTGCACCGCTTTTTCGTGCTTCCTGGCGGCGGCTTTGGTCTTGAAGGTGCCGAGGTTCCGACGTTTCCCAGTCTTTGGATTTTTCTTTCGCGAATACAAACGGTAACCGGACCTAAGTTTTCTGATCATGGCGCGCTCTTCCCATTAGTTCGATTGAGAGAAGCGCGACGAGCGCAACGAAAATAGAAAGGTCGATCGCCAGGTGTTGCGGAAAGCTCCAGTTCTTACTCGCGTGCCCGAAACAGCCGCAGGAGATATCGAGCCCGCGCATTTTTGCGGCGACAGTCGCGGTGATGAAAACCGCGATTAGTGCAGTTAAGATCGACAATCCACCGCGGTATAGAAAGCGGAAGAGGACCGCGAGGCCGCAGAAGATTTCGAGCCAGGGCAGGTAAAGCGCCAGCCGGACACTGACGAACCACGGCAGCGTCTTGTAATTGTCGATGTCGTTCGCGAACTGGACGGGGTCGAGAATTTTGAGCACGCCGGCGTAAATGAAAACGCCCGCGACGATCAGATCGAGAATTCGCCAAAAGAATTTCATTCTCAACAACTCAACGGCTCACCCTCTCAACGATTCCTCTTAACCCATTCTTCCCAGCCGCCCTGGAGAACGAAAACATCATTGAGCTGCGCGTCATCGCGCAATCGCTTCGCGACCTCACGGGCGGCGTTACAACTTTCCGCGCTGCAATAGACGACGACTTTTTTCCCGGGCGACCAGTTCGGCAGAAATTGCGGGAGTAGTTCGTTCCAATGGTCTTCGTTCAATGAAAACGCGCCGGGAACATGATCGCGTGCAAACTCTTCTTCCGGCCGCGCGTCCACCCAAATCGCGCCATCCCCCCACGCCCGAGCCTGATCGACAGTGGCTAGTTCCGAAGCTGGAATCGGCGATTGCCAGGAAATTTTGTCACGAAAATAAATTCCTTCGCCGACCGCCGGCAAACAAGCGAGCGCGATAAGGAGCAGCCCTTCTCGAACTACGCGCAATTTCACCGGTCAGCGTTCAATACCCGCGGACGGCGACGCCTTCGGAACTGCCGGGGGAGTGGTAGCTTTAACGGCCGGCGCGCTGGGAACATTTGGCCTCAGCGCGGGAGGAGCGCCAGGCGGATTGTTGACCTGCGCGTTCACGTAAAATGCTTTTGGCGCTTCCTTCGGATAATCGGTTTGAATCACTAACGACGAGCCCATGGGATGACTTGTGTCCTTCGGTGTGACCTCAATTGTCCATTCCCCTGACCCATGGCCGGGCTCGACTTTCGATTCGAAAACCGGACTGTTCGACTTCACAGTGATATTCTTGGCCGGAAAATCCTTGGAGGCTTTGATCGAGATCTTTTTTGGTTTCGGCTCTTCGCCACTCTGCCAATAAACAAATGTCGGCTTGATCTCCAAAGCCTGGGCAATATCTGCCTTCAATGTAAGAACAGTGGTGGCCTGGGTCGGATTCGGATCGTCCGTTTGCACCGTGACCGTCTTCATCTGCTGACCGGTGCGATCGCCAATATTAAACGTTGCAACGATTTCGCCCTTCTCACCGGGATTCACGACCTCTTTCTGCGACTGCGTTGTCGTGCAACCGCACGACGCTTTGACCGATTTAAAATGCACGGGAGTCGTGCCGGTGTTTTGATATTTGAAATGCGCGACGGCGGTCTTGTCGCCCACCGCCGGATGCAGGTCGATGGTGCTCTGTTCCCATTTTAATTCAGCGCGCGCTGCGACGCTGAGAAAGATCGACAGTGTGAACGTGAGTATGCGAGTTTTCATTTTTTCGAATAGAAGCGCTCAATATAATCAGCCACGGCGTCTCGCCAAGAGCGAGGTGTGACGCCCGTCAGCTGGGCATATTTCGCCGGAGAGAGGACCGAATAAACCGGCCGACGCGCGACCCAGTTTTTCATGTCGGCGAGTTCCAATGCCCCGACCTTCTTCGCGCGCAATTGGATGCCTGAGGAGATGCAACAATCAAGAGCGTGCTGCGCGTACTCCTGCCAACTGCATTCGCCCGAGTTGGAAAAGTGCAGAATCCCTCCGGGAACATCAATATCGATGAAGCGGGGCAGCGCCTGAGCAATGTCATGCGTATAGGTGGGGGTGGAGAGTTTGTCCGCGACGGCATCCAGGTACTCCTGTTCGCGAGCGCGCTTTATCATCGCGTCGACAAAACTCGGCCGGTCGGGTCCAAACACCCACGAGACGCGCACGATCAGATGTCGATCTTGCGTTTGCAGAACAAGTTTTTCGCCTGTCCTTTTGGATTCGCCGTAGACACTGATCGGCTTGGCGACGTCAGTTTCGGTGTAGGGTTCGCGCTTCTCGCCATCGAAAACGTAATCGGTGCTGAAATGAATGAGCCGCGCCTTCTTGTCACGGCAAATTCGCGCCAATAATTGTGGCGCTTCCGCATTGATTGCAAACGCCTGGTCGATTTCTGTTTCGCAAAGATCCACATTCGTAAACGCGGCGCAGTTGATCATCAGATCGAACTGAAATGGCAAAAGTTTCTCCCGAATTTGCTCCGGCTTCGCGAGATCGAGCTGCGCGTGATCGAAAGCAACGACGTCGAATTTTTCCCGATACTCACGCGTCAGCGCCGCGCCGAGACGGCCGCCTGCGCCCAAGATTATAATTCGCATCGCTCAGTAACGTCCGGCGCGCTCGAGCAGCGGTTGCCACCACGCCTGATTGTCGATGTACCACTGGATCGTCGTTTCCAAGCCTTTCTTGAAATCCTGGCGCGGCTTCCATTTCAATTCTTTTTGCGCGAATGACCAATCGATGGCGTAACGCCGATCGTGTCCGAGCCGATCCTTGACAAACGAAATCAAACTTTCCGGTTTGCCTAACTGTTTCAAAATCATTTTCACCAAATCGAGGTTCGCCATCTCAGTGCCGCCGCCGAAATTGTAAACAGCGCCCGGTTTCCCCTCGAACAGCGCGGCGACGACGCCGGCGCAATGGTCCTGAACGTGGATCCAGTCGCGCACGTTCATTCCGTCGCCGTAAACCGGCAGCGGCTCATCGCGCAATGCTTTGATGATCATGAGCGGAATCAATTTTTCCGGAAATTGGTAGGGCCCGTAATTGTTCGAGCAGCGAGTCACGATAACTTCCTGCCCGTAGGTTTTGTAATGAGCGAGCGCGAGAAGATCGGCGCCTGCTTTGCTTGAAGAATAAGGCGAGCTCGGATCGAGCGGAGATTTTTCGCTAAACTTTCCGGTTTTCCCTAACGAACCGTAAACCTCGTCGGTGGAGATTTGGACGAAACGCTGGACGCCATGTTTTCTGGCCGAATTCAGGAGAGCGCTCGTGCCGATGACATTGGTGTGAATAAAGTTCTCGGGCGAATTGATGCTGCGATCGACATGCGATTCGGCGGCAAAATTGACCACCGCAAAAAACTGGTGCTCGAGCATGAGTGCATCCATCGCGTCGACGTTGGCAATGTCGGCTTTGAAAAATTCATAGCGTTCGCCATGTTCTTCGACCACGCCATCAAGATTGGCCAGGTTGCCGGCGTAAGTGAGCGCGTCCACATTTGTGACCGAGGCCGGCTTGTAATGTTGCAGAATATAGCGAATAAAATTGCTCCCGATGAAGCCGCAGCCGCCGGTCACGAGAATTCGCACAGCAAGAGCTAGCAGCGCCCAAGCCGGCGCGCTAGCGGATTTTCCGCTCCTCGGCGATTACGTCGAGACTTGGAAAAACGCGCTCGCCGAAAGCGAATGGATGCCCTGGCTCATCATCGGTCTCGCCGCGTTCCTGCGATTCTTTTTGCTCGGAATGAAACCGCCACATTTCGACGAAGGCATCAACGGCTGGTTTGTCGATCAAATGGTCAAGAACGGCTTCTACAAATACGACCCGACCAATTACCACGGTCCACTCCATTTTTACGTGCTCTTCCTTTCGCAGACATTGTTTGGCCGCAATCTTTGGGCGCTGCGATTGCCGGTCGTGCTCGTCAGCATCAGTTGCGTTTGGTTGACGTTAAAATTCGAACCGTTCGTTGGACGAACCGTCAGCCGACTCGCGGCATTGGCAATGGCGGTCTCGCCCGGTTTTGTTTTCTACGGGCGCTACTCCATTCACGAAGTCTGGCTGCTGCTTTTCACGATGCTGTTTTTCTACGGCCTGTTCGGGCTGTGGAAATTTGGCGCCCCGAATTATCTCTGGTGCGCCGGCATGGGCGTGACCGGAATGATTATCTCGAAGGAGACCTACATGCTTCATGTCGGTTGCGCCGTGATCGCGGCGGGCGTCTGTTACATCTCAAATTATCTCAACGAGCTCGACGATGGCCGACCGGCAGCGCAAACCTGGAATTATGTCGATCTTGCAGTCGTCGCCGGAACCGGCGTCGGTCTGATCATTTTCTTTTATTCCGGCACCTTCTTTCACTGGAGCGGAGTGAGAGGGCTTTATCAGGCTTACTTGCCGTGGTTCAAAACCGGTAGCGAAGGCCATGGACACGAAAAGCCGTGGTATTACTGGCTTTCGCTCATCGCGCATTATGAGATGCCGACGGTGGCGGGATTGCTTCTCTGCCTGTTCGCGTGGCGATTCAAAACGATCGCTCTGCGCTACCTCGCGATCTACGGGGTCGGAACGCTGATGGCGTACAGCATCGTCAAATACAAAACGCCGTGGTGCATCATCAGTTTCATCTGGCCGTTCCTTTTTACCTTCGGCGCGATGGTCACGATCGCGCCGATGCGATTTGCCGGGGTGATTTATCGATGGATCGCGCTCGTCCTTTTCGGATTGATCGCCTACGCAGCTTACAACGAGCACGCGCAGAACTTCGATTATGTCTGGCCCTATGCGATAATTCTCGGGACGGGTCTGTTGTTAGCATTGCTAGTCAGTGCGGACATCGCGAGAATTGTTGCCGCGCTTCTACTCGTCTGGTCGCTCGGGCATTGCATCTGGCTCAATTATTTCCGCTGCACGACTGAGAAAGAGCCTTACGTCTATGTCCAGACCTACAACGATATTTACAAGTTCACCGATCCGATTCTTCAGCTCGCCCATTCCGACCCGCGCGCTTATCAACTGGTTGGGCACATTATTCGCCCGAGTCCTTATCCGTTGCCGTGGATTCTCGATGATTTCGGACGGATTGGATATTACGAGAAAGACAATTTGCCGGACAAACTGGACGGGGATTTTCTCCTCGTGCAGCAGGACAAGATCGCCATAGTCGAGCAGAAGCTCCACGATTCTTACTACACCGTGCCGGTAACGATTCGGCCCTATCAGGATCCGTCCAAGGCGTATTTTAGCGCGCGGATTTTCAAGAGCTTCTTTCCCGGACAATGGCCGGATTTCACTGGAGTGGCGCCCGCACCGAGTCCAACTCCAACCTCAAGTCCAAGTAAATGAAGTGGCTCTCCGGCGGGTTGACCTTCATAAACTTCGCCACCGTTTGCGGATTGGTCATCGGAATGCTCACCGGTGGACTGAGCACAGCTGTCGCGTTGGCCGCTCTTATATTAGCCGCGGGGTTCGCTCTCTTAGCATATCGCAGAACAACAGATTCGGAGACGCCGGCCGATGCTTTAGATCGAGATAAATCCACAGCATCGAAATATCGCAACCTGCCGATATGGATTTTGGCCGGCTTCTTTGCCATTTTTGCAGTGCGTTCATTTTGCTGGCTCCTGTTTGTCGATGGAACTGAATTGAAGATTCAGTCGCCTATGAATCTGGGTGATCTCGGCCTTCACGTCACCCACATCAATTTTTTCGCCAACGGCGTCCGGCTTTGGCCATCCAACCCAATTTATGTCTTCGCCAATCATCTCCGTTATCCGGCCGGGATCGATTTATTCAACGCTCTGCTCCTAAAGGCCGGTGTCGACCTGATTCGCGGTCTAGTCTGGGTCGGGTTGCTCGCGTCGGTGGCCACATTCTTCGCCTTCTATCGCTGGGGCGGAGGTTTTGCGATCGCGGGTTTTCTCTTTAACGGCGGCCTCGCCGGCTTTCAGTTTCTGCGCAATTTCAAATTCACTGATTATCAGGACGTCAACAACATCGCCTGGAAAAGCATTCCGCTGACAATGTTCGTCACTCAGCGCGGCTTGCTTTACGCGATTCCAGCAGGCTTAATTTTACTCTGGCACTGGCGCGAAAAATATTTTCGTACCGGACAAGATCGACAATCGGGGCCGCTGCCATTTTGGGTTGAACTCTCGCTTTACGCATCGATGCCGCTCTTTCACCTCCACACCTTCATAGCGCTTACGATCGCGCTCGTGTGTCTCTTTGTGGCCGGCGATCCACAAATTCGCGGCCACATTCTCACCCTTATCCTGAGCGCTGTAATTCCCGCGACGTTTTTCGTCTGGCTGATCAGCGATCATTTCCATGCCAGCTCAGTTCTCGAGTTCCACCCCGGTTGGGCCCAAAACGAAGGCGAATTCAAAATGTCGTTCTTTCGATTCTGGTTCTTCAACTTCGGGATGCTCGTTCCACTGGTCCTTACTTTGATCGGATTCGTCGGCTGGCAGGCGTATCAATCGCATCAGACCAGGCGCGTTGAATTATCTGCAACGATTGCGATTGGACTCGGCGCATTTGTGTTGTCCTGCTGGCGGATCGGTCAACATGGATTCACTTGGAGGTGGGCGATGGCGATTTTCCTCGCGTTCATCTTACTGGCGTGGTCTGCAGCCCGGGTGGTGGAAGGCGGATTCGGTTGGAAAAAAAAGCTGCCGGAAGAAATCGCGTTTATCTTCGCAGCTGTCGTTATCTTTATTTTCTTTTTCTCGATCAAGACGGCGCCGTGGATCTGGGACAATCTGAAAATAGGAATTTGGGCCTACTTCATCGTGTTGCCGTTTCTGTGGAGCCAATTGATCACTCAATGGGAGCGGCCGATTCGCGCCGCGGTTTGCTTCGCCCTTTTTACCTCCGGGTTCGTCAGTTTGTTTGGCGGTCTGGCCGCGGGCAAAGACGGCTTCGGTTTCGCCAACCGCGGCGAAGTAGATGCTGTCGGATTCGCTGTCCGAAAGATGCCGTTGGAAGCGCGTTTTGCGGCCTATCCCACTTACAACCATCCACTGCTCCTCGAGGGTCGAAAGGTTGTCATGGGATATCCGGGCCATCTTTGGACTCAAGGATTCGATGATTACGGTAAAACAAACGAGCAGCTCACGACATTGATGCAAGGCGCCCCAAATTGGCGCGACCTCGCCACGACTCTGCGCGTGCGCTACATTTTTTGGGGCCCCGAAGAAAAAACAAATTACGCATCGAGCACGCGCCCGTGGGAAAAAACGGCTGCGCTCGCCACTTCCGGAACCTGGGGCGCAATCTACGATCTGGAAAAACCCGCCATGCCGGGCCAGTCGCCGGCGTCGCCCACAACTCAGTGATTCAAACGCTCCCTTGGCAGCGCGTTGAGCACCAGTTGACCGGCCGCGACCAGCGTGTTGTCGACCAAAGCTTCGACTTCGAATTGCAACAATTCGCCGACTTCGCCAATTTTCCGCGAGCGTAGGCGAATTTTCTCCCCCGGCCGCACCGCTTGGAAGAATTTCATTCGCCGAATCGCCGAGAGCAAAAACCGCGGTTGCGAACTCTGAGGATGCGCTGACGCCGCCACGATTCCGGCGGTTTGCGCCATCGCTTCGGTCAAAATCACACCTGGAACGAGGGGATCGCCCGGAAAATGTCCGGCGAACATCGGGTCGTCGCTCGAAAATTCTGTTTCGCATTCAGCCGACACGCCGGGATCGCATACGACCATTTTCCGCACGAACACGAATGGCGGCCGATGCGGCAAACCTAAAAAGTGACTAGTGACGGGTGACGAGTGACGAGACACCGCTTCTTGTTTCTTGTTCGTCACTGGTCACTCATCACTCGTCACTTTTCTTCAGCCGTTGACGAAGTAGGCGAACTTCCAGCTTCCTCTGACCCGCGTGATTCCGATCCGGTAGCCGTCGTAGTTGAGCGACGGATCGGCAAATTGCGGCGGCGACACCATGAAAGCGCCTTTCTTGACGAATCGCTCCGATAAGATTCCGTCCAGTTCCGGCCAAAGATTTTCCTGCTCCCAATATTGAAAAACGCCAGGACCCGACATCGGCGGCTCGAGTTTATAACCAAAGTCATCGGTCATCATCGATTTGAGCGTCTCTACATCGCGCCTCGCAATCGCTTTACGAAGCCGGCCGATAAACGCCTGGAAGTCGACATCAGTGGCATTCTCACGCAGGTCTGCTTTGGCCTTCTTCTTAAGTTCGGCCTGCTTGAGTTTTTCTTTCTTTTGCTCAGGCGTTTGGCAGCCAGTAAAGATAAATGCAAGCGCGAGTAAACCGGTAAGCAGGATTCTCATCAGCTTAACGTCTGTCACGTTTGTGATTGGGATTCAAGAGCGGAGGCGCAGGAACGCTGCCGGCGGACCCTCGCCGGATGCGTGAAAAAGAAGAAGTAAATCATGCTGGCAAGATCGACAACCGACGCGGATGGGCTCACCACTCGGCGCGGCCCGTTCCTTAGCACTTCGAAAACATTCTCAGTGGTCAACTCACCCGGGCGCGGGATGCTCGTGTAGTGCCGGCCGAAAGCGTGCAACTGGTGAGCGTCCGAGGTGGCGATGAGCGGTTTGCCAAATTGTGCGGCCACTTTTAAGGCTCGCCGGTTCAAATCGAAAAGGCCTTTGTGAAAATGACAAAGCTCGATCGCATCGAAGCAGTCGATCTGATCGAGCAGCCGTTCGCCAATCGAGCCTCCGAGCACGTAAAATGGGTGCGGCGCGAACGTAAAGATCGACAATCCGCGGCGGGCACGAAGTTGCCGGAGATCCTCAAAGTTTTTTAATCCCGCCACCTCAGCCGCCGTCACGTTCAGCAAAATCGCATCGGCGCCTTCCAACCGCACTTCGGCCGCAGGGATCAGCAAGATCCCCATCGCCGTCGCATCGGCGAAGACTTCGGCGCGATCGAACACCGCATCGTGCAAGGTGATGGCGAGCACACCAAAACCGAGTTGCTTTGCACGCTCGAGCAATTGATGCGCCGAATAATCGATGACGTCCTTCGGATCGTCGAGGGTGTGGATGTGAAGATCGACCTTGATCCAGTCAGGTTCGGTTTTCGGTTCTAAGATCGACATCGGAATGGAAGTTACCTGCGAATGATAAGCATTTCACTCGCCAAGGAGACTTGCGACTGGGAACGTTCTGCGGAAGATTTACGCGCTCCGCGCACCTGCTCGGGTGGTGGAATGGCAGACACGTACGTTTGAGGGGCGTATGCCGAAAGGCATGCGGGTTCAAGTCCCGCCCCGAGCACCAAATCCCTTAGCGCGTTAACAGTTTTTGCGGCTGACGACTCTTGATTCAAGCCGCTCAAGAAAAACGACTTAGTAAAATCAACGTCGATTTCTAAAAAATCTACGAATCCACTTCTCTGGTCAAATCCGATTCCGTTTCGATGCCACACCAGCAAAAGGGGAGAAAGCGATCGGCAAACGGAGGCACCGCGAAAATGGGAAATGGCAGCACCGTTTGTGCGTTGTGTGGGCGGACCATCAACGCGGGGAGTTCCGCGAGCCAAGAGCCGGTGATCTACAGCATTTGCCCAGCGTGCAAACGGATGCCGTACCGTAATCCGGGATCAGTCGCTTCGCTTTGCTAGCTCAACCGAATCGCAGTAGCTCAGGCCCGGCGGCGGCGAATGAAACGCCACCCACTCAAAATCGCCGAGCCAGCCAGCAGCGACATGACCGACGGCTCTGGAACGGCATGGACCACGAGGCTGTTAAAGTAAGCGAATTCGCTCGCGGCGCCGCCAGCGTTGACGTCAAAAAGATTAATCTCGGCGATGTTGGTTGCCGCCAGATTAGAAAAACTCGATGACGAATAATTCATTGTTCCCGCTACTCCGTTCTCAGTGATCGAAAGGGACCAGGTGTTAGACGCGCCCAGCGTGAAAGTGATATTACTGAAGCCGTTAGCGGTAAACGGAAGACCGAGATTAAACTGCATTCCGTTGATATTGATTTTATAGGAGTTAACACTGTCTCCCCCAAGGTAATAGAATTCAAAGCGCGGGTCACCCAAGCCGTCGTTGAGGGCAAAGCCAACCATTCCGCCCGTCTGAACGACGCCGTTATCCATGGCCAGGGAAATCGACTGACCGACTGCCAGCTGCCTTCCACCACTTGGACCCGTAAACTTCCGCACGGCCGAGGCTGTGTCCCCATTGCTGGCAAACATCCCCCAGGATTCTCCAGAAGTGTCGATGTTACCCGATGGTGGCATCGCGCCGTTGGCTGCAGACGAACCCATGAAGAATCCGGAGCTTGTTCCACTGGTTAAAACCCACCCTGCGAAACCGCTGCCTCCATTCTGGCCGTTAACCCACGTGTTTCCAGGCTCGTAAGGCGAATTGCTTGCCTTGTCCGAAGCAGGATCGGCAGCGTCAACGACCGTGACCGTCAGCCCGAGTAACAAAATCCAGAGAACAAACTTCATATTTTGATTGCGCAATTTTCTGAACCCCAATCCTCCCAATCGCGACATTGTTTGTCGAGCAAAATGTCTGAGTTTCCATGTTTTTTATGGGTAGTTTGAGACCGCATAGGAACTGGGCTGCGACAAACGATCTGTCTGCTTTACTACTTTGGCGTCGCTAGCTCGACCAGGATAGCTTTCTGCACGTGGAGCCGGTTCTCCGCTTGATCGAAGATCGTCTGCGCGTGCGCTTCGAACGTTTTCTCATCGATCTCCTGTCCGCGATGCGCCGGCAAACAATGCATCACCATCGCGTTACGTTTCGCCAACTTCACCACTGATTCGTTGATCCAGTATGGTCCGAGCTCAGCTTCACGTCGTGCTTCCTCCGCTTCCTTTCCCATCGAAACCCAAATATCGGTGTAAAGCACGTCGGCATCGCGGGCGGCCGCGGCCACATCCTCCATGCAAGTCACCTTCCCTCCCGCACGCTCGAGCAATTTCTTCTTTGGCTGATACTTTTTGTGCGACGCGATCCGAAGTTCAAAACCCAATTTTCCGGCCGCGAAAAGCCACGATCGCGCTGTGTTTGAAACACCGTCGCCAATGTAGGCGACAACGGTGTTCTCGATTTTCCCGCGCTTTTCAATAACTGTGAAAATGTCGCCGAGAATCTGGCACGGATGCTCGTCATCGGTCAGCGCGTTGATCGTCGGGACGCCGGAAAACTCGGCGAATTCCTCGATGTCGCTTTGCGCGTAGGTGCGGATGACCGCGCCGTGAATCATTCGGGCCAACACCCGCGCCGTGTCCTTAATCAATTCGCCGCGTCCCAGCTGTGCGTCCGCCGCGTTTAAGTAGATTGTTTCTCCGCCGAGTTCGCGGATTCCGACATCAAACGAAACCCGCGTGCGGGTGGACGGTTTGGAAAAAATCAAAGCCCAGGTTTGCCCCGCCAGCGGCTGCGCCGAAATCTTGCCGCGGCTTGTCTTGAGCTCGGACGTCCGATGCAGGATCCGCTCGATCTCTACGCGCGAAAGCTGCTCGATGCTGAGAAGATGTTTCATTCAGTTCTTCCTCGTCCTCTCACTCTTTGTGCGCAAGATCGACAACTAGTTTTTCGATCACGCGCAATCCTTCCTCCGCTTCTGGGCGAGAAAGATTCAATGCCGGCAATAAACGAATCACCGAATTGCCTGCTGGCACGGTGAGGATACTTCGCTTGTGCAACTCCTTCACGATCTCGACTGCTTTAAATTGTGGTTGGAATTCAATTCCAATCATCAAACCGAGACCGCGCACAACTTTCACCACTTTCGGAAATCGTTGCTGAATTGATTGCAATTCGCGCAAAAGGAAAGCGCCGGTATCGCGAGCGTTCGCAGCCAGATTTTCGCGCTCGATCACTTCGAAAACCTTCAAGGCAACCGCGCACGCCAGCGGCGTGCCGCCGAACGTGGTCGCGTGTGTGCCCGCAGAAAGAACGTTCGCGAATTTCTCCCGCACCCAAAACGCGCCCATCGGAAATCCCCCGCCCAACGATTTCGCCATCGAGACGGCATCGGGCAGGTAGGGGCGATTGACCTCAATCGCCTGCTCAAGAATGCGCTGCCAGCTTTGGAATTTTCCGGTGCGAAAATGTCCGGCCTGCACTTCGTCGAAGAGCAAAAGTAGATTCCTCTCGTCACAAAGCCGACGAAGACCGATCAAATACTCGGGGCTCGCAATCATGATTCCGCTTTCACCCTGCACTGGCTCAATCAAAATGGCTGAAGTCTTTGATGTGATCGCGCCGCGCATCGCATCGAGGTCGTTGAAGGGTACCTGCTTAAACCCCGGGACTGCGGGTTCGAATCCCTTTTTGACTTTTTCCTGACCGGTTGCCGCGATCCCGGCCAGCGTTCGGCCATGAAACGATTCGAACGTCGTGATGATTTCGTAGCGACCGTCGTCGTGTCCGAACTTCCTCGCTAATTTGAAGAGACCTTCGTTCGCTTCCGCGCCGCTGTTGCAGAAAAAAGCTCGCCCCGGCGCGATTAGATCGATAATTCGCTTCGCGAGCCGTCCTTGGAGCTCATTATAATAGAGATTGGAGACGTGAATCAGCTTTTGCGACTGCTCGGTCAGCGCCTTGATCATTTCGGGATGGGCGTGACCTAACGAGCAAACCGCGATTCCGCCGGCAAGATCGAGATAGCGTTTTCCGTCAATGTCCCAAACATAACTTCCGTCGCCGCGCTCAAGAACGAGATCGAACCGCGCATATGAAGGGACAACATTCTGCTCGAACAGCTCGCGGATGCGTTTTGTTTCGTTTTGCACAATCGCCGACGTCGGCGCGGGTAAAACTTCCTTCATAACACGACCTCGGTTCCAACTCCCGCGTCGGTAAAAATTTCGAGCAACACCGAATGCGGAATCCTCCCATCCACGAATTGGACTTTTTCAACGCCGCTTTCAATCGCGGCTATCGCGCTGTCCACTTTCGGAATCATCCCTTCGCCGATCACGCCCTTTTTCCGCCATTTCGGAACATCACTCACGGCCAGGTGAGTTAATAAACTCGCGTCATTTTTTGGATCGCGCAGCAAACCAGGCACGTCGCTCATGAAAACCAAGCGGCGCGCCTTCAACGCAACGGCGGTTTTAGCCGCCGCGATGTCGGCATTGCAATTGTAAATCTTGCCGTCATCGCCCAGTGCCGTCGGACTGACTACCGGTGTGACGCTGCGCCGAATGCACTCGCGCAGCGGTTCTACGTTTACGTCGCAAACTTCGCCGACGAATCCGAGATCGACATCTCCATCTTTCTCATCTTTCGCCGAGAATTTTCGACACCGAAAAATATCGGGGCCGGCAAAACCCCGCGCTTTCCCGCCGAAATCCTGGATCGCCTTTACGATGTCAGGATTAATTTCGCGAGAGAGAACGCGATCGACAATTTCCGCGCTGGAAGCGTCGGTCACGCGATAACCGCGCACGAACTCCGATTTCACGCCCGCTTCTTCCAGCGCGCGCGTGATTGCCTTGCCGCCACCGTGGACGACAACCGGATTGATTCCGACCGCTTCGAGAAAAACCACGTCCCGCGCGACCCGGTGGCGTTCTTCCAGATCCGGCGAGTCCATGAAACTGCCGCCGTACTTCACCACGAAAACCTGGCTGCGGAAACGCTGGATGTAAGGCAACGCTTCGAGCAACGTCGCCGCTTTCGAGATAATTTTCTTCATCAGCCGCCGAGGGTCGCGGGATCGGTAATATCGCCTTTGTTGAACGCAACGTAATTTTCAGTGAGGTCAGCCGCGTAAAGCAAGAACTCGCCTTGTCCGCGGTGAAGATCGACATGGAGATCGAACTCGGCCGCTAAAGTAATTTTTGCCAGCGTTTTCAAGGCGACATTTGTCGGACGGCCGCGTCGAAATGCAAAAAGAATTTTGCGGCCGCCCGGTTGGGCATAACCCACATCGATCAGCGTTTCATCGACATCGGCTTTTGAAGAGCCGAGCGCGCAGAGGATTCGGCCCCAGTTCGGGTCGCCGCCGCACCAGCTCGTGCGCACGAGAGAGCTGTTCGCAATCGCACGCGCGGCTGCTTCCGCCTCGCGATCGTTCCGGGCGCCGCGAACCCGCAGCGCGACAAATCGCGAAGTGCCTTCACCGTCGCGCACAATCATCTTCGCCAGTTCGAGACACACGAAATTCAGGGCTACCTGAAATTGCGAACGCCGAATTTCGGATTTCGAATTCCCGGCACGCCCATTCGCGAGCGCGATGACCGAATCGTTCGTGCTCATGTCGCCATCGACCGTGATTCGATTGAAACTTTTTCCGACCGCAATCTTGAGCGCACGCTTGAGCGCGCTCGGTTCAATCGCCGCGTCGGTGCTAATAAAGCCGAGCATTGTGGCCATTCCCGGCTGAATCATGCCGGCGCCTTTGCAAATCCCGCCGATCCGAACTGCTGATCTGCCAACCTTGATCTCGACTGCGATTTCTTTTCGGCACGTATCGGTCGTCATGATCGCCTCGGCGACCTGTCGCGCATTCGATGTCGATCTTGCGATGCGCGGTGCGCACGCTTGAATGCCGCGCTTGATATTTTTCATCGGCATCGACACGCCGATCCTACCAGTCGAACAAACTAAGACATCCTCCGTCCTGATTCGCCCTGACAAACTTGACTGCTTAAAGCAGTCAAGTTTAGCGAGTGCAGATGCGGCAAGACGCGTCATCAATTGGGAATCACGAAGCCCCTGTTGGCCGGTGCAAGCGTTAGCGTTTCCGGAATTCACCACGATCGCTCGCGCAAATTTCTTGCTCGCGCGTTGACGGCTGGTTTTTACCGGCGCTGCACAGACCTGATTGGTCGTGAACATTCCCGCCACCGCCGCTGGAATATCCGAAACAATCAAAGCTAAATCGCGTTTCTGTCCTTTCTCCGAGCCTTTGCCAGTGCCGAGCTTTTTGATGTCGCAGAAAACCGCGGCGCATTTGAAACCGCGCGGTGCGCAAATCGAACCGGAAATCTTTCGAAACGAATTTTTCAAATCAGCCCAGCGGTCTCGGGAAAGCCGAGCATCAAATTCATGCATTGCACAGCCTGGCCGCTCGCTCCTTTGACGATGTTATCAATCGCGCTCATAACAACGAGACGGTGCGTGCGTTTGTCGATCTTCCAGGCGACCTCGATCACGTTTGTGCCGATAACGTTTTTTGTGTCAGGAAGCCGGTCGTCGCCAAGCAGCCGCACAAACGGCTCTTCGGCGTAGGCGCTGTTGAAAACGACTGCCGGATCCATGTTTACAACATTGCCCGCGATATCGGCATAAATCGTTGTCACAATCCCACGATTCACCGGCACCAGATGAGGCGTGAATTGGATCACGATTCTCTCGCCGGCCAAAATCGACAGCTCCTGTTCGATCTCGGAAAGGTGTCGATGCTTCGGGACCCCGTAGGGCCGAACGCTTTCGTTGCACTCCGGAAAAAGATAATCCGCTTCGACTTTGCGTCCCGCGCCGGTCACACCGCTCATGCTCGCGACTAAAATTGTTTTGCGATCGATCGCCTTCCGTCGAATGAGCGGCCGCAGCGGAATAAGAATGCTCGTCGGATAACAACCGGGACAGGCCACCAGTTTCGCTTCGCGAATTTGGTCCCGGTAAATTTCGGGTAAACCGTAAACCGATTGGCCTAACAAATCGGGCGCAGGATGATCGTGACCATAAAATTCCTGGTAAACGGCGGGGTCTTTTAGTCTAAAATCGGCGCTCAGATCGATGACGCGCGAGCCGGCTGTCAAAAGCGGTTTGGCGAACTCGGCAGCGAGACCGTGCGGCAAGGCGAGAAAAACAAGACCGGCCTGGCGCGCAATTTGTTTTGGATCGGGATCGGAAAACTTGAGCGCGATCGCAGTCTTCTGGTGGGCAAAGCGCGGAAAAACTTGCGCAAGCGATTTTCCGGCCAATTGCCGCGACGTTGCCGCGACCAGATCGACCTGCGGATGCGCGAGGAGCAGACGCACCAGTTCCTCGCCGGTATAACCGGAAGCGCCCACCACCGCGACCTTCGTTCTCGTCACAACGCGCAATGCGTATTCCGTCTCGCGCGGATTGCAACGAAAAGCTGTAGCCGTGTCCCTCTGCGCGGCGCGGCGGCAAGTCTGCAAACTCGACGTTGCGCTTCGCACAGCGAAGCGACTACAGTTTCGTTATGGAGCTTTCTTTTACTATCATCGGCCTCGCGGTGCTCGCCGTTTTCGGTTTCGTTTTCGCGATCGTTCTTTTCAATTTTTTCGGGATCTGGCTCCGAGCGCGCATCGCCAACGCACCGGTCGGCATGGGCAAAATGATCGGGATGCGGCTCCGGCGCGTGCCAGTTGGATTAATCGTCGACAATCGCATCACCGCGGTGAAAGCGGGCATTGAAGTGCCGAGCGATCCGTTGGAAGCGCATTACCTTGCGGGCGGCGACGTGACTCAAGTCATCCTCGCGTTGATCGCGGCCGACAAAGCCGGTATCTCCCTCGACTTCAATCGCGCCTGCGCGATAGATTTGGCCACGAAAGGCACCGGGAAAACGGTGCTCGAAGCCGTGCGGACAAGCATCAATCCGAAAGTCATCGACGTTCCGAATCCGACGATGGGCCGGACGACCATCGACGGTGTCGCCAAGGACGGGATCGGCGCGAAAGTGAAAGCGCGGGTGACGGTGCGCTCACATCTGGATCGATTTGTCGGCGGCGCGACCGAGGAAACAATTATCGCGCGCGTCGGCGAAGGCATCGTCAGCGCGATCGGTTCGGCCGACTCTTACAAGGACGTTCTGGAAAATCCGGATCGCATTTCAAAGGCAGTGTTGGCGAAGGGACTCGACAGTAACACGGCGTTTGAAATCCTTTCCATCGACATCGCCGACGTCGACGTAGGTGACAATATCGGCGCGAAATTGCAGAGCGAGCAAGCAGATGCCGACAAGCGTATTGCCCAGGCGAAAGCGGAAGTGCGCCGCGCAGCTGCGGTCGCAGTGGAGCAGGAAATGAAGGCCAAGACGCAGGAAATGCGCGCCAAGGTCGTCGAAGCGGAAGCGCAGGTGCCGATGGCGATGGCGGAAGCGTTTCGCGCCGGTCACCTTGGCATCATGGATTATTACCGGATGAAAAACGTGCAAGCCGACACGTCGATGCGTGAATCGATTGCGGGAACGGACAAACCACGGACAGACGCAAGCTAAAGAAAGTAGAAACATGGCAGCGGTCCATCTCGATAATCTTATTTTTTTGCTGTTCGTCGCGCTGGCGATTTTTTTCCAAATCCTGACCAGAGCTGCAAGCAAAAGCCGCAAGCGGCCAGGCGATACAACGCGAAGATCGCCATCTCCATCGCAAATGTCTCGCCCGCTGTCGGGCGGCGCCGACGAAACAGATGAACAACGCATCCGAAAGTTTCTGGAAGCGCTTGGGCAGCCGACCACATCGAAACCTCCCTCGCCGGTTGCACCGCGACCGACCTACCAAAAGCCGACGGTTCAACCGCACGTTCCGACACCGTTGAGATCACCGCTGCCGCCGCTGACGACGCGACCGCCAGATTTGCCGCGCGAAATCCGGCTACCACGTCAGATTCCTGCGACACGCGAAGCGAGAACTTTTCAACCAAGAGTTGCCGAGGCTGCTGCCTTCGAAGTTCAGCAAGGTCCGGCGCCGCTCGAGCCATTGCCGATCGTGAAGACAGCAGCAGAAGCATATGCGATCGCGACCAAACCGATCGCCACATCGTCGGACGTAAAAATCGATATCGCAACGTTGCTAAGATCGACGTCCGGTTTACGAGACGCGATTATCTTGCGCGAAATCTTTGGACCGCCGCGCAGCCTGCAACCGCTCGATCTGGTCGGAAGCGTTTGAGCTTCTCAGCGAAGTCCGTATTCTTTCGCTCCCTTTCGACACGCCGGCGTGGCGGAATGGCAGACGCGCTGGACTCAAAATCCAGTACTGGCAACAGTGTGTGGGTTCAAGTCCCTCCGCCGGCACGGCACTTACAGCGTCACGTTGTTGGTCGATGGCGCGACCAAAGCGTCCATCAGCAACGTCAGAACCAAGACTGGTGAAACCCAAACCTTGAATTTTGAACTTCGAAACGGCGCGGCGGCGAGACCGTTCACCAAAGGTAAACATTATGTCTGGGTCCCTTCACAGACTGGCAGTCATCTGGGCCAGTGGATGGAAGTCGAGGATGACGGAAGAACGATGCCGTCTGGCATGGCTGAACGTTTGAACAACCAGGGGAACGCTTTGGTGCGACAGCTTCAGGCCAAGGGCGTCGATATGCCAAGCGCCCACTAGGATTAGTAATTTGAAGAATTTATACCGGATTCAATCCGACATGCTTGCACAACGCAAAAATCTCGTCTAAAGTACTTGACCCTTATGACTATTAAATCGCTCCAAATCTGTTTCGCGTCGTTACTTGTTTCTGCCGTCGCCGCATCGGCGTCGGACCCTGTTGGCTCTGGCAGGCTGCAAGGCGTTGTCAAGGATTCCAAGGGTCAGCCCGTCGTAGGTGCCGAAGTACATCTTCAAGCTAAAGACGGAAGCGGGCTCCAGAAAATTGTCCGGACTGATTCGACTGGACAATACGGTGTGGGCAAACTGCCGAACACCGACTACGAAGTGGTTCTTTTCGTTAACCGCCAAGTCAAGGCGTCCATTAACAATGTGAAGGTTTTGAGCGACAAGCCAACCCAACTGGATTTCAAGCTGAGCGGCCAATTCGCGGCCAACAAGGTGAGCAAGCACACTCACATGATTTACGTTCCGGCGGAAACCGGAAGTAATCTGAGCGGCCGATGGGTCGAAGTCGATGATAACACCGGCCCGGCCGCGGCGGCTGGAACAGGTGAGGTAATAAAGCTCAATGGCGCAGCGCTCAGGCAGATGCAGACTGGCGGGTACACCGGCGGTAACTAAGGTTTAACCATCCACGATTTCAAAACGCGCGGCTACGGCCGCGCGTTTTTTTTACAAGCAATCCTTTCGGGAAAGAGCCGCTAGCCCGAAACCATGTAACCTTCTTCGCCGTGCTCGTTGATGTCGAGACCTTGCCGCTCGATCTCGGGAGCAATCCGCAGACCGATAAAGGCGTTCACCAGCGAGCCAATAATGGCGCTTGCCGTGATCGCGAGCAAAATCGTGAGCACGATCGCTTTTAGTTGTTCGAGCCACAGCATGCGGCCCACAATATTCGCGAGCCCGTTCTGCGTAGCCGCAGTTCCGGAAAGATTTGCATTCACCTGCGCGGTCGCGAGCAGGCCGGTGAGAAATGCGCCGAGTGTCCCTCCGACTGCGTGCACCCCAAACGTGTCGAGTGCGTCGTCATAGTGGAACCACGATTTTAATTTTGTACAGGCAAAAAATGGAATAATACCGGCGAGGACACCGATGATGATCGCGCCGGTCGCATCGACGTAACCACACGCAGGGGTAATCACGACCAACCCACCAACCGCGCCGGAACAAAATCCGAGGACGCTGGCTTTGCCACGCAATGCGTACTCCAACATCGCCCAGGTAAAAGATGCGACTGCAGTGGCAAGCGTTGTGGTCATGAACGCGTTCGCCGCGATGCCATCGGCGCCCAGCGCGCTCCCGGCGTTAAAACCGTACCAACCGACCCAAAGCATTCCGGCACCGACCATGCACAGCACCATGCTGTGTGGCGCCATGATTTCTTTGCGGAAACCCAGCCGCGGCCCGAGCAGAGCGCAAAGGACCAGAGCCGACCAACCGGACGACATGTGCACTACTGTCCCGCCGGCAAAATCGATCGCAGTAATCTTCGCGCGCGGATTCCAAACACCGTTCATCCATCCGTCAATTCCCCAAACCATGTGCGCGAGTGGAAAATAAACGGCGAACATCCAAACGCCCACGAAGACGAGCACGGCGGCAAATCTGATTCGTTCTGCGACCGCGCCGATGATCAGGGCCGGAGTGATGATTGCGAACATCAGCTGATACATCGCGAAAATATTTTGCGATACCCAGTAGGAATAATCTCCGTTGGGCTGGGCATCGACCCCGCGCAGAAATGCAAACTTCAAACCGCCGATGAACGGCGAGCCGCGCGAAAAAACGAGCGAATATCCGACCGCCCACCAAATAATCGCGACCAATCCTGCGATGCCGAGACATTGGGCCAGGACCGACAACACGTTTTTTTGCCGGACGAGTCCGCCATAAAACAGCGCCAATCCAGGCAGGGTCATAAAAAGAACCAGCGCTGACGCGGTCATCATCCAGCCGTTGTGACCGGGACCGGAGCCGGAAATGTTGGAAGCGCTTTTCGCGTTGGCCAAATCCGAGCCGCGTGCGGAATTGTTTACGTAAGCTTCGAGATCGGACACCCGTTGCTCGAGCGATGGAGACGCGCTCGGTGTCACCGTCGAGGTTTGCCCCCGCGAAACGTTCGTGAAAAGCAAAACTGCTCCGAAAATAAAAATGCGAATGAACATGTCGATCCGGCGCGCCAGCTAATAGACCTGCGCACCGAAGATCGACAAGGAAAACTCCGCCACCAATCTGATTTTATTCTTTATACGCATTTTGCAGGTCGTTAAGCTCGCCGTGTGGGTGACGCTATTCCCGGTGCCGGGCTGGACGCGACGCTCCGTGATTTTTCCGGCGGACAGAAGATCTTCAATCGTTACACGCTGACCAAAGTGCTCGGGCGCGGTGGGATGGGGATTGTCTGGCTGGCCCGCGACGACGAGCTGGAACGCGACGTGGCGCTGAAGTTTCTTCCCGAACTGCTCGTGCTCGATCGCGGAGTCTTGGGCGACCTCAAGCGCGAAACAAAGCGAAGTCTGGAGCTGACGCACAAAAACATCGTGCGCATTTACGATTTTGTTCACGACGATATTTCTGGCGCGATCTCGATGGAATTCATCGATGGCGATACGCTTTCCAATTTGCGCGCCGACCAGCCAAACAAGGTTTTCGAACCGGCAGACTTGAAGGACATGCTGACTCAGCTCTGCGACGCACTTGACTACGCACACAACCATGCCGGCATCGTTCACCGCGATCTCAAGCCGGCGAATTTAATGGTGAACAAACGCAGCCAGTTGAAGATCGCCGATTTTGGAATAGCGCGAAGTCTGAGCGACTCGATGAGCATGCTGACGCACGCGCACGGAACGAGCGGCACACTCGTTTACATGAGTCCGCAACAACTCGACGGCGAACGCGGCACGCACCTCGACGACGTCTATTCGGTCGGCGCGACCATTTACGAACTGATTACTAGCAGACCGCCGTTTTATTCCGGAAACATTGATCGGCAGATTCATGAAAAGATTCCGCCATTGATGGCTCAACGTCGTAAAGACCTCGACGTCGGGGGAAACCCGATTCCACAAGAGTGGGAGGAAACGATTGCGGCGTGTTTGGCGAAAGATCCTGCCAAGAGACCGCAGTCCGTTTCTGAAGTTGCTCACCGTCTGCAACTCGCATCACAACAACTGCAAACGATTCCATCATCTCGCGAAATCTCTTCCCGAAAAAAGGGATTGATTGCGGTTTGTGTCTTCCTCGTTGTGCTCGCAGGAGCGACCGCATGGATTTTATTTTCCCATCATAAGCAAGCGCCTGTCACCGAAGCATCGACGACCGTTTCCGAAGCAGAAGCTGGGAAAGAGTACGTTCTCGGCTCACAATATTTTCGGGGTGGGGGCGATGTTCTAATCGACCATAAGAAAGCATTTCAACGCTTCACGCGATCCGCAGAGAATGGATTCCCAGAGGCTCAAGCGCGATTGGCCGACATGTATGAGCTTGACGTCGTTTCTCAGGACATTGTCCTCAAGGACAAAGCGAAAGCCGCTGACTGGGCAAAAAAAGCCCTTGCCAGTGGTTTGGAAGCAAAAGCAGAGCGCGGGGCTGCAGGCGCGGAATACGAACTTGCCAGCCTGTACTTTTTGGGTCTTGGCGTCGCAAGGGATGAAACAAAAGCGGCAAGCCTGGCTCAAAGCGCAGCCGACCATGGAAACATCGATGCCAAGAGACTTCTGGGATACTTCTATCTTCATGGGCGTGGTGTAAAGAACGACGAGAATAAAGGGGAGACGTATCTTCGAGAAGCCGCCGCAGAGAATGTAGCACCCGCCCAGAATCTGCTCGGCCTCCAATACAAAGATAAGGATCCCACGAAAGCCGCCGAAATGTTTCGTCGTGCCGCTGAGCAAGGCAATGCCAGTGCCCAATATTTTCTTGGCGACCTCTATGAAAAAGGAAAAGGGGTCGAGCAGAGCTATGTCAGAGCAGCGGAGTACTATCAAAAATCCGCCGACCACATGTTTTGGGCCGGGCTTTGTTCTCTGGCCGCGCTCTACGAGAAAGGCAATGGTGTGCCAAAAGATCTAAGCAAGGCCACAGCATTGTATCAAAAGGCGGCCGATCAGGGTATACAACAAGCGAAGGATAACCTTCGCCGTCTTGAGCAAACGCAGTCGTCTGTCGCTTCTGTCACCCCAAGCGTGGCCGCGCCTTCCACTCCGAGCGCACCTTCAGGGACATTACCCTTCGCCCTGAATGCCGGCTACAACCCCGCGATAGCATTCGTAGATATGAATCGTGTCTTCAAGGAATACACGAAGACCAAAGATGCGGAAGAAAAGATAAATGAAGCCAAAGCTCAGGCTAAACGTGAATACGACGATCGCTCAAACGCTTACAAGAAGGCGCTCGATGAGATAAACTATCTGAACAAGCAGCTCGATTCGAGCGGGCTAAGTGCTGATGCCAAATCAAGGACGGCGCGAGATCGAGATAACAAAATCGCGAACATCAAAAATATGGAACGAGAGGTAACCGAGTTCCGCACGACTCGCGAGAAACAGCTTCAAGAACAGACAACCAGGATGCGAGAAGGAATCGTGTCCGAGATGAGAGCAAAAATCGGATCACTCGATGCGCGAGCCAATAATCTGATCTTTGACAAGAGCGGCAACAGCCTCAATGGCGTTCCCGTTATCTTATTCAGCCCAAGCAACGGGGACGCGAGCAATGCGGTCGTGGCGGGGCTTAATCAAAACCGAGCGGATCAATTACTATCAATGAAGCCGGTTTCGGTAGGTCTCGTAGATATGAATCGGATTTTCAGAGCGTACAACCGCACCAAGGACGCCGAGTCAAAAATCAATCAGGCCAAGGGTGCCGCGAAAAAGGATTACGATGATCGCGCGGCGTTTTATCAGAAGGCTCTCGACGAAATCAACAGCTTAAACAAGCAGATCGATTCGAGCGGCCTAAGTGGTGATGCCAAATCAAGGATGGCGCGAGACCGAGATAACAAAATCGCGAACGTGAAGAAGATGGAAAAGGAAATAACGGAGTTCAAGACCACGCGGGAAAAGCAACTCCAGGATCAGGCGCTCAAAATGCGGGAAGGAATCGTCGCAGAAATAACCAAGTTAATTGCAAGCGGGTTAGCCATGATCAACGACGGTTTAATAATCGACGTTAGCGGTAATAGTAAGAACGGCGTGCCCGTCGTGGTGTATTCCGAAGGCATTCCTGATTTTTCCAATTACGTTATTTCTGCGTTAAATCAGAACAAACCTTCTACGACTTTCTCTCAGCTGGTCTCCTCGGCAAGCGCGCGCTTTGGAATCGTCGATATGAACCGCGCCTTTAAGCAGTGGCCCGACACCAAGGAAGCCGAAGCGAAAATTAACGACGCCAAAGCTCAGGCTAAACGTGAATACGACGATCGCGCTAACGCCTACAAAAAGGCGCTTGATGAGATAAACAGTCTAAACACACAACTAAACGCCCCTGGCTTGGACACCAACGCCAGGTCCACTAAAGCACGCGAACGTGACAACAAGATATTGAATATCAAAAATATGGAACGAGAGATAAACGAGTTCCGCACGTCGCGCGAAAAACAGCTCCAGGAGGACGCTCTCAAAATGCGAGAGGGCATCGTGTTAAAAATCAGGGCCACGGTAAATCAAATCGCGGAGGCGGATCGATGCAATCTGGTCCTTGATTCGAGCGGAAACAGCCTAAATGACGTTCCTATCGTCCTGCTTTCACGCGACGTTCCAGATATTACTGACAAGGTTCTCGCTGCTGCTCAGCGTTGATCGGGTGTCAATGAGTCGCGGTGAGTCGAGTTCTATTCTTATCCAGATCTTGCGGATTGCTAAGGTGGCAAAGTGAGCGACGCCACTTCCGGCGCCGGACTAGACGCCACGCTGCGAGATTTTTCAGGCGGACAAAAAGTATTCAATCGTTACACGCTAATCAGAACCCTCGGCCGGGCGGGATGGGCATTGTCTGGCTAGCGCACGACGATGTGTTGGACCGAGACGTCGCGCTGACGTTTTACCCGAGATTATTATCCACGATCGTTATGCGCCACGACAAGATTGGCAGTACAACGTAAGTGGAGCGGAACTAACAACTGGAAGTTGGGTTTATCGCCGTAAACAATAAGGTTTCGGCGTCCCAGTAATTTTTCCATTTCCATCTTAACAAACTGGAGTGGCTTGCCAGACGTTCGAGCTACGGGAAAACTCCGACGAGCGGGCGCTTTCGCCCCGAACCCTTTCGGGGTGTGGTCGACTTAGCTAGGGCGCTCGGCGGAGTCTCTCTCTGCCAAAATTAAAGCTGAATCACGAAGGAATTTAGCCTGCTACGGGACGGCTGAGTGGAAATTTGATTCATCGACTGAATATCGGCGTCGCTATCGCCTTCGTCGTCGGCGTCAGTGTCATTAGTCATCTCCGATTGCTGCGCGGAGATGACCGCCGGGAGATCGTTCTGCTGCAATTTCTCGTAACGCTGCCGCACTTCGGCGGGAACCTTATCCAGCTCTTCCTTCGTTTCGACCGGGCCGCTGAACAGAAGCAATCCCTGTGGATCTTTCGCGGTCAGCACTTTTTTGCCGTCAACTTTCTCGACCCGCAATTCGCCTTTGTCGTCGGAGTAAACGATCTGCGCTTTGCCGATATCGATCTTGGTCGTGCTCAATCCACCATCGTGGTGTTGGGTAACGCTAATGCCTGCGTTGCGACGGGCTTCATCTCGCGCTCGCTGCGCCTGATCGCGAATGCGTTGGACTTGATCACGCACCCGTTGGGCCTGATCACGACGGCGTTGCGCTTCTTCGCGGACACGTTGGGCTTCGGCCTGCGCCGTCATTACCGCGTCATGGATCATTCCTTGCTTGTCGTTTCCGAGTTGTTCTTTCAAATGATCCATCTGCTCTTTCAGGTCGTTCATGCCGAAGTCGCCCCAGTCGTGCCCATTGAAGTTAAAGTTGTAATTGGGACGGTGACCTCGACCGAACTCTGAGCGTTCAGGGACTTCTTTTTTCGACAGCTTCACGCCGATCTTCTCCTCTTTGCCTTTACGCAAAACGGTGAGCGTGACAGTTGTTCCTTCCGAAAAACTCCGCACCAGTTTCGAGAGTTGATCCGGTTCGGTCAGAATTTGATCGTTCAACATCTTGAGAATGTCGTTCTGCTGAACGCCGCCTGCGGCGGCGGGCCCGTCCGGAACAACGTAATCAACGACCAGGCCGAAACCTTTTGGCAACCCGAGTTGTTCGCTGACAACCTGCGGGACGTCGGAAGTTTCGACACCGAGATACGTGACCGGGATCTTTTTCTCATGACGTTCGCGATCGCCGCCGGGACCGACTGGACCGGTTGGTGGCGGCCCGGGAGGAGGCGGAGGAACCGGCGGTGTTTGAGTGAATGCAGCAATCGGCAAAAGCACGATCGCGGCGATGATGGTGAGGATCGATTTTGTTTTCATAGTTTTTCCTTTCAAAGTCCGAGCCGGACTGGCGGTTTTCATTGGCCGGTAACAGCAACGAGCGAAACTTCTTCGCTCGGATAAGAAATGCGCAGCGACGCGCCGGTGGTTGGATTTCGCCACTGCAATGTCTCGCGGGTGTGCGAGCGGACTCGGCGCATCGGCTGTTCGGAATTGCTTGGGAAATGAACTCCTTCGTCGCGGGTGTGATAAACAACCTGGGTTAAACCAGCCGGAATAAACTGCGCAGTGGAAGCCGGAGATGAAAACTGCGGCGCCGGTGTAATCGAGGACAACGCCGGCATCTTCTTCGCTGGTCGTTCAAGTTGAATCCACGTGAAAAGCACCAGCGCAGCCGCCGCGGCCAAACCGAGCCCGAGCGAAAGCCAGTTGAAACGAAACCGGCGTTCGCGCGGCAGCACGCCCGCGGTCGCTGTCGATGTTTCCCCCCGATGGAGAGACTCGCTGTGCCGAGCTTCGGCCAACGCCCGCTCAACTCGCGTCATCAAGTCTGCGGACGGCTGAACCGGCCGAAGTTTGCCAAGCTGACTTTCAAGTTCGGAGAAGTCGTTCATACGGCGGGCAGATTCTTTTTAAGCGCGGCAAGCGCGTAGCGATAACGGGACGCGGCCGTGTTCTGCGAAATCTCAAGAGCACTCGCGATTTCGGCGAAGGTGAGCTCGTTCCAAATTTTCATCACCAGCACCTCCCGTTGCTCGTTAGGTAAAAGATCGAGCGCGGCCACAAGCGCGCGTTGCGATTCGTCCTCAATCGCAAACATTGGCTGGACCGTTTGCTCAGTCTCGGAAGCTGCGGTCGACTCGCGGCGAGCGCGGCGGCTGTCGCGCCGGAGAAAATCGAGAGCAATGGAGCGCACCGTCGCGTAAAGGAGACCGCGATTCGCGATGTCGTGTTGTTTTCGCCAGAAACGAACGAAAGCTTCCTGGACAATGTCCTCCGCGTCGGCTGTCGATCGCGCCCATTGCCGCGCGAACAGCAGCAGGCCGGGAGCGAGCTGGGAAAAGCAATTCTTCCAATTTTCATCGGTGGCGACATTCTCCATGACCTTTTCACGGTCTTTTATAATCGAGACGCCGCCAACCCTGGATTTTGTCTAACTGGATTGATTTTCTCCGCGACCCGAAGCGAGGATTTTCCCTTGCTTTAGATCGACAAGCTTGAGACAACCGCCCGTATGAACTGGTTGGCAATAATTTGCGCAGCAGCGGCTTATTGGGTCATTGGCGCCATCTGGTACATGGCCCTGTTCGGGAAAATCTGGGCGGCGGCGATCCAGCAACACGGAGTCAAGCTCGAGGGCGGCGGAATGGGCGCGAAGATGATCGGCAATTTCATCTGCAATCTCATCGCGGCTGCGATTATGGCGCGTCTAATCACGAGAACCGGCATTGCCGAGTTGGGTCACGGATTAAAACTCGGTGCCGGTGTTGGGCTTGGTTTTTCAGCGACAGCTTTGACGATCCAATATCTGTGGGAATCGAAACCGTTTAAAGTCTGGTTAATCGACGCGAGCTACCACTTTGCTGGCTGCATCGCGCTCGGCGGAATCCTCGCCGTTTGGCACTAACGTGTAGCCACGGCGCTGTGCGCCGTATATCAAACCGGCCGCCCGCGGGCGATTGAGGTCAATCGCCCCTACCTTGAAAATCGACATCGTCACTTCGATTCAGATTTCGGCAGAGCGCGCAGAATCAGGTTCCCTAACCAATCCGGATTCGCCACGCCGTCGCGATAAGTTTGCAGCGATTCGACCGATGAATTAACGCGAAGATTGCTGTAGGTTTGATCGAGATTCTGCCAGCGTTCGTGCCAATACACCGCCGCTTTGACGCGAGGATAGCGTGTCCGGAAAAGTTCCAAGGCTTGTTTGATCCATTCCGGCTTATGGATTCCCGGTTCGCCAGGGGTATAGGGAAATTCGCCGGTCGCCCATTCCGCAATCATGATCGGCTTGCTCGGATCGAGCCCGCTCAATTCCTGATAAGGCCAGTCCATCAACGCGGTAATCGGCGGGTTGGTTTCGTCTTTGAATTGCTGGCCGTAAACGCTCATGCCTAACCAATCGACGTAATCCGAGCCCGGGTAGTAAGCCGGCGCAAAATTCCAGGTATCGAGCGGGTAGGAATAATTATTGGTGTGAAACATCCATTTGATGTTCGTCGCGCCGCGCGCGCGGACGCGGTCGACTACGTGCCGATACGCGCGCCGGAAATTTTCGGGACCTTTCCAGTTGTCGGCATCGTCATCCCAATCTTCGCCGCCATAGAATGTTCCGGACCAGGGAAACCAATCGCCGTTCATCTCTACCCCGAAAGCGACGATCATTGGATGGCCGAACCCACGCGCGCTGTCGGCCCATTTGTCGATGTAGGCGTCCCATTTTCCGGCGATGATGTCGATGAGGTTGAATTTGTCCGGCCCGCGATTTTGCACATAGGGCCTGTCCCACGGCGACCAGAAGACCAGCGGCAGCGACCCGTGTCGCCAGACCACGTTTAAATTCGCGGTTGGAAAACTCTGCTCACCCCAATAGCTCGACGACGCGATGATCGCCTGGTGTTTGCCGACCATCTGCTCGAAGTCCTCGATCATCTCGAGCGTGACGTCGTCTTCCTCGTCTCCGAAATCCATGAACGCACCTGTATAAGCGCCATGCTCTGGAACCGCGATGTCGACTGGACCGTTGGGGTCGATGGAGTTTTGCGAAGACGGCGTTTTGTTGCACGAAAGGATCGACAGCGTCGCGATTGTGAGGGCCAAATGACGAATGACGAATGACGAATGACGAAATAATGTCGAACGCCGAATGACGAAGCTCATGATTTGCTTCGCCAGATCTGGTCGATGCCCCAGAACGCGTCCTCGTCAGCCCTCCTTCGGGCTTCGTGCTTGATCATTCCTTCGACATTCGTCATTCGTCATTCGTGCTTCGTCATTCGGATCACGCGCGCACGGGAACGCTGGCGGTGCGTTCGAGTTTGCCCCAACTGACCCAGGCGCCTTTGATCGCGCGGAAAATCGCTTTCCAAATGCAATAACTCAGCATCGGACGATAGATCAGCCGCATCGGCAAAATCCGCCAGGCGCGCGTGATAGGTTCGCGTTCCAAAATGCAAGCGAGTGTCGCGAGGATGACGTCCATCGAAAGAAACGTGATCACAAACGGGAGCACCGCGCTCCAGGCGCCGAATGGCAGTGAAGCCAGTAAGAACAGATCAACCATTGGCGTCACCGCCACGAGAACGATTTGGAAAAACCAAACGCTCGGCAAACTGAACCAGCCGAGCGCGCGATAGTTCCAGTTGAAGACCATGTCCCGATGTTTCCACAGACATTGCAAGGTTCCGTAGGCCCAGCGAAAACGCTGCCGCGCCAACGTGCGCACCGACTCCGGCGCTTCAGTCCAGGCGATTGCCTGCGGCACGTAGACGATGCGTTGCCGATCCTTGTGCAAGGCGAGTGTGAGATCGGTGTCTTCGGCCAGTGTTTGCAAACTTAAACCACCGGCTTGATCGATTGCTTCCTTCCGGATCGCGCTGATCGCCCCCGGCACAACCGTGATACAATTCCAGCGCGTGTAAGCGCGGCGATCGAGATTGAATCCGCAGGTGTACTCGAGCGATTGGCACCGCGCGATGAACGTGCGCAAGTTGCCAACTTTCGCGTGGCCCGAAACCGCGCCGATCGTTTCGTCGCCAAACGGGTCGAGCAATGACGACAGCGTGTCGCGTTGAAAATGCGTGTCCGCATCGACGAATACCACGATCCCGTGCCGAACCGCTGCCAACGCGCGTTGCAGCGCACGGGCCTTCCCGCGATTTTCCTGACGCAGCAAACGAACCCGTGGATCGACATCTGCAACGCGTTCGACTTCCGCCGCAGTTTCGTCGCGCGAACCGTCATCAACCACGATGATCTCAAGCTCGCCCGTATAATCGGTCGAAAGCAACGAACGCAAAGTCCCGGCGATTACTTTTCCTTCGTTGTAGGCTGCCACCACGATGCTGATCGGCGCCGTGAAATCGTGTTTCGGTAAACGTCGAAAACGGTAAGCGAGCCAAATCACGACCAAGGTGCGCGCCACCACCAGTGCGGTGGCCACGATCATGAAAGCCCAGAGAAATTCTTCGAGCGCGTGATAAACGCGGAACCCGGCGCCGCTGACCAGCCGCGCCAACGACGGATTTGTAGTCTGCAGCAGCGGCATCACGGCGTCGCGCGATGTTCCCAACAACGTGCTCAGCGGGACAACAGTGTCGCCACGTGTGTGCAGCCAATCGAGAATGCGCGGCAACGCCGCCACAGTTTGCGAACGATCACCTCCGGCGTCGTGCAACAGAATGATGCTGCCGTCGCGCCGTTGCTGCTTTACCCGCTGCAAAATGATGTCTGCGCCCGGCTTCGCCCAATCCTGCGGATCGATATTTTCGAGAACAACCAAATAGCTCAATTCCTGCGCGATCTGCAGCGGCATCAGCTCGCTCATTTGTGATGGCTGCGTGTCGGCGGCGTAAGGCGGTCGAAACAACGTCGTCGCGCGGCCGGTAATTGTTTCGATCAAAAGCTGGGTCGCGTTCAACTCGAGCCGGACGTGCTCGGGCCAGGCCAGCGCCAGGTTCGGATGATAATAAGTGTGGTTTCCAATCTCGTGGCCTTCGTTGACAATTCGCCTGACGAGTCCTGGATATTTTTCGGCGTTGACTCCCACCAAAAAGAACGCGGCCTTCGCGTTTGCCGCTTTCAAAATGTCCAGAATCTTTGGTGTCCATTGCGGATCCGGGCCGTCGTCAAACGTGAGCGCAACCTGATGCTCTCCACCCGCGCCTTGATGGTACAACGTCGGGAACTCCGGAAATGTTGTGTATTTCGCAGTGAGATAACCTTCTGAATCGACGGCTAGCTTACGCATTCCGTCGGAGCGACTTTCATCCACTGTTACGATTTCCCCTTCGCCAACGTCGGTGATGGTGTCGGTGCCTTTCAACACTTCAAGCGCTTCGCGGGTTTGGTTGTCGATCTTGAAATCACGCGAGACCGCCAGCGCATCCCAGATCGCGGGATCCTCCGTGCCAAGACGATAGAGCGCGAAACCGCCGGCTTTTTCATCGCGCACTTCGCGCAGCTCGTTTAAGAACGTGACGACGTCGAGGAACCAGACGGCGTGTTCCTTGTCAGCGTCCTCGAAATAAAAATACGGATTGTAACTGGGACCCTTTACTTCAGCCGATTCGACTTCCGCATTGTAGGCGCGGCTCATCGCCTCGGGAAAACTAATCAGCTCGGCTTTTTTGCCACCGATCGTCCAATCGTAACCGTAACTGCCGAGGGTGATGATCCACTGCTTACTATCGCCGCCTTCGAGCAAGACATGCAGCCAGCCTTCAAACCAGGGGCGCGATCCGAGGGGCCCCGCCGGATCGATGTCCGAGGTCTCATCAAAAAGCGAAGCGACGAATCGATCGACATTGTCAGAAAGCTCCTCGAAATCGATGTATTCAAGCTCCTGACCCGGTTGAACCATAAGCCAAAGTTCCTTGTCGTCGTTATGGAGCGCGTCGCAAAACTTGTCGATGAACGTGGTCACGTCCTTTTTGTAAACCGGATCGATTTGTTCCCAGTCAATCAGCACACCAGCGGCTTTCGCGTCGCGCAACGCTGCGACCACTTTTGCGAAAAAGCGTTCCTGTCGGTCCGCCGGCCCGTGCGCGAGATTTTCAATCGCCTCAGGTTGCCACGTATCGCCGACCAAATTCGTCAGCAACGGCATCAGTTTGATTCCCTTGTTCGCGCAAAATCTTGGGAGCCGAACGTCGGAGTCGATCTGAATGTCGCCGAGACCGTTCACGACAGTGATCCATTCCGGACATAAATGCGTGATCAGCGACGCGTGCTCTTCGAGCGACGAGTAGCTGTAGGGATCGCCGTTGGTGTAAAATGCGAGCCGCACTTCATTCGGGGGCGCCTTCTTGCGCGGCTTCGCCGGCGGCGCGGGGGTGGGCGTTACGCCAGCCAACTTCTTCGCCGCTTGTTTCGCGGCGCCAAATTTTTGCCAAAGCAACGAGCTCGGCGCGACCTGGCCGGCCGGATTTGCCCTTTGCAGCGCCTTCAATTGCCCCTTCAATTGCCTTAGCGAAAACGGCACCCGCATCTGCGGCGCGACAAACAGCGTTTGCACGAAAAGCACCGTCCCAAGGAACGCGAGCACGCCGAATATGAGCAAAGTAAGGCGCAACCGCGGCCAGCGTTTACCGGCCGGATCTGAAAAAACAAAGGGCGTCAGCGCGCCCGGAGGAACATCCTGCATGAGCCGCCTATTTTCGCTCACCATGCGCGGATTGGAAGTCGCGATAATTAATGCAGGCGTCCGCCCTACAAACCTCTCGCCAACTCACGCGCATTCTCGCGCAACAGCTCCCCGGCGCGTTTCATATTCTCTTCCTGGCTCATTCCGGCGCGCGCGTTCTGATAAACGCCATCAAAGAGTTCGCGCGCTCGCCGATCTTTAGCAGCGCGCCCGACCATCGCGAAAACGCGTTTGCCGAGCTTCCGCGCAAGTCGCGCCACCCCCGCCGGCGTCTTTCCCTCGAGTGTTTGTCGATCCAAACTTCCCTCGCCGGTAATGACAAGATCGACATCTTTCATTTTCGCTTCGAGGCCGATTGATTCGGCAACAACGTCGAAACCCGGCCGAATTGTTGCGCCGCAAAAGATCATCAATCCGAACCCGAGTCCGCCTGCTGCACCGGCGCCAGGTTTGTTGCGATAATCAAAACCGAATTGTTCAGCAACAACCTCAGCCAGTTTCGCAAGCGCGCGTTCCAGGATCTTAATCTGGTCTGGTGTCGCACCTTTCTGCGGACCAAACACTCGCGTCGCGCCATTCTCGCCGAGCAACGGGTTTCGCACGTCCACGGCTGCAACAATTTTTGTTACCGCTTTACCCTCGCCTTCATCCTCTCCCTCAGGGAGAGGAAGTCGCGAAGCGGCAGGTGAGGGTGCGACGACACGCGTAAGTTGTTCCAACTCGTGGATTGGACCGTTTAACTCTTTCGTGCCCGCGAAAAATCGAAAACCAAGGGCCCGCGCCATGCCAAATCCACCATCGTTCGTCGCGCTCCCGCCAAGACCAATGATGATTTGTTCTGCCCGTCGCCGCGCGGCTTCGAAAATCATTTCGCCAACGCCAAAAGTGTTCGCAAGATCGACATCGTACTCGTTCGGCTGCAATCGCCGTATCCCGGCCGCTTCACTCATTTCCATCACGGCGAGCTTTCGCCCGTCGCGCCATAGCCTTGGCGAAGGCGGATGACTCTCGATCCAGCCGTAACGCGCTTCGATCTCGCGACCGAGCGGGTCGTGCGCTTTACACTTCACCCAGGAACCGCCGAGGCCTTGGGAAATGACTTCCGCCGTTCCTTCACCGCCATCGGCCATCGGCGTGATATCGATCTTGGCGTCCGGCAAAACCTCGCGCAGACCAGCAGCGATGCTGTCTGCCACTTCGCGCGCACTCAGCGCACCTTTGAATTTGTCCGGCGCAATTAGGATTTTCATCTTGGAGGGACACGCGCCGTCGTGTCCCAAATATTAGGGCGCTGACCGCGCAGCGCCCTCCAAAAACACAAGCGTGAAGATCATCCTTTTAACTTTCGCTCCAGGATTTCGCCGGCCAGCTGCGGGTTCGCTTTGCCCTTCGACAGCTTCATCACCTGACCTTTGAGAAAATTGAGCGATGCCGCATTGCCCGCCTTGAAATCCGCCGCCGGTTTTGGATTGGCCGCGATCACTTCATCGCAAAGTTTCTCGATCACGCTCGTGTCGCTCAGTTGCTCGATCCCTTTTTCTTTCACAATCGCCGCCGCGCCTTTCCCGCTGGAAAACATTTCCGAGAAAACTTCCTTGCCCTGTTTGCCGCTGATCTTTCCGCTCTCGATCAGATTGACCAACTCATCGAGAGCTTCCGGCGGAATCGGACAATCGTTAATTCTTTTTCCCGCAGTGCTGAGCGCGCTTTGCAAATCGTTCAAGATCCAGTTGGCCACACTCTTCGGTTTCTTCGCACGCTTGACGGCAGTTTCGAAATAACGCGCAAGATCGACATCGTCCGCGAGGACACCCGCGTCATACGGCGTAATTTGATATTGCTCGACGAAACGCGCGCGTTTTGCTTTGGGCAATTCCGGAACGCGTGCGCGCGCATCAGCCAGTAACACTTCGCTTTTTACCGGAACGAGATCAGGATCGGGAAAGTATCGATAATCATGCGCCGATTCTTTCGTGCGCATGAGAAACGTTTCGCCGGCGGCATCATCCCAGCCGCGCGTCTCCTGTTGGAGTTTTTCGCCGCGCCCGAGCGCTTCGGTTTGCCGTCGAATTTCAAATGCGAGCGCGCGCCGCACACCGCTGATCGAGTTCATGTTCTTGATCTCGATCTTGGCGCCGAGTTCCGCCTGTTTCTCCGGCCGCACCGAAACGTTGCAGTCGCAACGCAATTGCCCTTTCTCCATGTCGGCATCGCTGACCGCGCCGTAAATTAAAATTTGTTTGAGCGAAGTAAGAAATGCGAACGCTTCCTCCGGCGAATTGATCTCCGGTTGCGTCACGATTTCCATCAACGGCGTGCCAGCGCGGTTGAAATCGATGCCGGTGCTCGTCTCGAAATGAAAGCTCTTGGCCACATCTTCTTCGAGGTGAATGCGAACCAGATGCACTTCCTTGTCCGGCGTCTCGATATTTTTCTGCGCGTCTTTCGGATACGCGAGATCGTGCAACGGGACATTGCCGTTTGCGCATAGCGGCATGTCGTATTGCGAGATCTGATAATTCTTCGGCATGTCCGGATAGAAGTAATTTTTGCGGTCGAACTTACAGATCGGCGCGATGTCGCAATCGAGCATGAGTCCGGTCAACACCGTCATCCGCAGGGCCTCGTGGTTCATCACTGGCAACGCGCCCGGCAAACCAAGGCAGACCGGGCATGTATGCGTGTTCGGCGCCGCTCCAAATTCCACCGGGGACGCACAAAACATCTTCGAGCGCGTCTTCAGCTGCACATGAACTTCAAGACCGATCGTCGTAATGTAATTCATTGCGGCTTTTGCAGCGCGTAATTGAGCGCCGCATCCAAGTCGAATTTTTTTAAGCGCGCGTGCAAATCTGCGTCGTTCGCCGCGTCGATGATGCGATGATCTTGAATCAGCTCGATCAACTGCCCCTGCGCGAGCATTTGAGAGATCTCCTGGTCGTTGCGAAGGGCAATGATTTTTGGATGCTCGCTTAGTTCTCGTGCGCCGGGAAACGACAGGAATCGCTCCGCGTTCTGAGGATTTGCCGCTACTGCTGAAATCTTCTCGAGCAGATCGTAGGTTTTTTGTGGAACAACATCGATTTTCTTGACCGTGTTGCCGATCACTCCCATTTCCAGCGAGTTTTTGAGTCGCGCCATTGACGTGGTCAGAGGCGCCTGGTCTTCGTTCGCTTCACCCAGAAAACGCCGCCGCACATCGACTGCGTGAAGGACACTCGAATCGCTCGCCTGTTCCCGCACTTGGGCGTCGGCCACCGAACCGATTGAACGGACTGCCACCACGATCAGCCAAACTAGAAACAAACCGAAAAACACTCCGAGCAATGCGCCGGTGGATCCGTAGAGCAATCGAACGATCAGGGAATCATGTTGGCTCGTTCGCCGAAAAAGAGCGGAACCGATCCCGCAGATGACCGCGTAAATAATGAGGGCAAAGATCGCGCCCGCGAAGATCGACAACAACGCGTCCGGCATTTTGACAAACATGCCCAACAGTGGTCCGAGAAATTTACCCCCAAAAAATCCGGCAAAATAGGCGGCGACAAGCGCACCCAGTCGCGCAACTTGCCGCGGCAGGCCGCGCCGCCAACCGCGCAAGACTTCGAACAGAATCAAAGCGAGCGCGAAAGAAACAAACACGAGCTGCCAAAGTGGCGACCCGGAAGCGGCTTGAAGTTGCGAGTTCATTCCTGTGAAAAATCAATAGCGCGCTGGCGGAGCGCGTGATCGCAAAGGACGAGCGCAGCCATCGCCTCGACCATCGGGACGGCCCGCGGCAGGACGCACGGATCATGGCGGCCGCGGGCTGCGAGTTTCGTTTGTTCGCGTGATGCGCTGACTGTTTTTTGTTCGCGCGCGATCGTCGCCGTCGGTTTGAATGCCACTCGAAAATAAATCTCTTCGCCGTTCGAAATTCCACCCTGGATGCCGCCAGAGTAATTTGTCGATGTTCGAATTTTGCCGCCGCGCATTTCAAACGGATCGTTGTGCTCCGAGCCGCGCAGGCGCGTGGACGAAAACCCGGACCCGATCTCAAAACCTTTTGTCGCCGGCAAACTCAACATCGCTTTGGCCAGATCGGCTTCGAGTTTATCAAAAACGGGCTCGCCTAACCCAACCGGGGCATTTCGCACGACGCATTCAATGATACCGCCTAACGAGTCGCCTTCGGCGCGGGTTTTCTCGATCAACGCAACCATTTTCTTCGCCGCCGTCTTGTCAGGGCAGCGGACAATGTTTGCATCGACGTCGCCAGTTTTCACCTTCGACCTGTCGATCTCCGCTGCAAGCTCGTGGATCTGCCTGACGTATGCGATGATGTCGATCTTCGGATAAAACGAGCGCAAAACTTTGCGCGCGACAACGCCTGCGGCCACCCGTCCGATCGTTTCCCGGGCGGAAGCACGCCCCCCACCCTGCCAATTACGGATTCCGAATTTCGCTTCGTAAGTAAAGTCTGCGTGCGATGGCCGAAATTTTTCTGCGACCGCGGCGTAATCTTGCGGCCGCGCGTCTTTGTTGCGAACGAGCATTCCAATCGGCGTGCCGAGTGTCTTCCCCTCAAAGATTCCGGAAAGAATTTCGCAGCGATCTTCTTCCTGGCGTTGGGTCGTGATTTTGCTTTGCCCTGGGCGGCGCCGGTCCAGTTCGCACTGAATATCGGCCTGGGAGATGTCGATCTTTGGCGGACAACCATCGATCACGACGCCGATGCCGCCGCCATGCGACTCGCCGAATGTCGTCACGCGAAAAAGTTGTCCGAGGGTGCTGCCCATTGAGCGGCCAACTTAGACGCCGCAACGCGGACTCGCTACCGATTTTAGATTGCTTCGAGGGCGGTCTTGAGATCGTCAGTCAGATCTCGCAGATCTTCGACGCCAACTGAGATCCGAACCAGCGAATCGGTCACGCCAAGTTTCTCGCGTTGCTCTTTCGGCACCGATGCATGGGTCATGAGCGCGGGATGATTGATCAGACTTTCCACTCCCCCCAAACTTTCTGCGAGCGAGAAGAGGTGCGTGTTCTCGAGAAACCGACGCGTTCCCTCGAGATCGGTTTTTAAAACGATCGTGACCATTCCGCCGAAGCCGCGCATTTGGGTGCGGGCGAGATCGTGTTGCGGATGGGATTTCAAACCAGGATAGCTGACCGATTTCACCTGCGGCTGTTCTTCCAACCAGCGTGCAATCTCGAGTGCGTTCGCGCAATGGCGCTCCATCCGCAGCGCGAGCGTTTTCAAACTGCGCAAGACAAGAAAGCTGTCGAACGCTCCGGCAATCGCGCCGACTGAGTTTTGCAAAAACCACATTCGGTCGCCAAGTTCCTTATTCTCTCCAACCACAGTCACTCCGCCGATCATATCGGAATGGCCGTTCAAGTACTTGGTCGCCGAATGGATCACCAAATCAAAACCGAATTCGATCGGGCGCTGGATCCAAGGCGTGGCGAAGGTATTGTCGGCGACAGAAAGAATTTTGTGTTCTCGCGCGACCTTCGCGATCGCTTCCAAGTCGATGACTTTGAGCAGCGGATTGCTCGGGGTTTCGATCCAAACCATCCGCGTGTTCTTCTTGATCGCCGATTCAAAGCGCGATGCATCGGTAAGATCGACGTAAGTGAAATCGAGATTCGCGGAGCTACGCCGGACTTTTTCGAAAAGTCGAAACGTTCCGCCATAAAGATCGTCGCTGACGACGACATGCGAACCGCTTTCGAGCAAATCGAGCGCGGTCGACATGGCGGCGAGTCCGGAGGCGAATGCAAAACCGCGCGTGCCGCTTTCCAGATCGGCCACGCATTTTTCGTAAGCGAGGCGCGTCGGATTAATCGAGCGCGAGTAGTCGTAGCCTTTGTGTTTGCCCGGACTTTCCTGGACGTAGGTCGATGTTAGGTAAACCGGCGTCATGATGGCGCCGGTGGTCGGGTCGGGCTCCTGGCCGGCGTGAATCGCGCGCGTGGCGAATTCGTGTTGTTTCTTCATCTGAACTTATTTTACCCGCGAATTACGCGGATAAACGCTAATAAGGAAAAGAATTTCATGGCTTTTTTCTGAATCATTCGCGCAGATTCGTGTGATTCGCGGGCAACAGACTTAATTGTACTCCCGCTGCGGCGGGACCGAGGATTTCGGCATATGCAGCCGCAAATAAGAAAGCAAATCGGTCCGCGTGATCAGGCCGAGAAATTTGTCCCCGTCCATGACGATGGCAACGCGGCCACGATCAAAAACCTCGAGCAAGTCGTTGATCTTTGTATCGGGTGGGAGGGTCTCAAGCCGGTCGGTCATCGCGTTTTTTACCGGATCGTTAAAGTGAGTCGAGTCGCGATGCACTTTCACCAGCACGTCGGACTCATCGAGAATACCGATCGCGCGTCCACTTTGATCGACAACTGGCAGCTGCGAAACGTCGGCGTCGCGCATCCGCTTGAACGCGGTGAGCAGCGTGTCACTCGGTCCGACCGAAATGACTTCGCCGGCTTCATACCGATGTGAAATAAGGTCATTCAGATCACCCTGTGGCGGCCGGTGAATGAATCCCTGCTCCGCCATCCAGAAATCGTTGTACATCTTGGAGAGATATTTGTTTCCGGTGTCAGCCACGAAACTGACGACGCGTTTTGGTTGGGTTTGCTGCCGGCAATAACGCAGCGCGCCCGCGACCAGCGTCCCGGTCGATGAGCCGCCGAAAATTCCTTCCTTCCGCAAAAGGTCGCGCGCGATCGCAAAACTTTCTTCATCGTCGATCTCGAAGGCCTCGGTCACGAGCGACATGTCCGCGATTTCGGGAATGAAATCTTCGCCGATTCCTTCGACCGCCCAACTGCCGGACTCCACCAATTTGCCGGTTTTAACGTATTCATAAAGAACGGAGCCGGTGGGATCGGCCAGGACCATTTCAATTCCACGACGCGGCTTGACGCGATTAAAAAAGCGGCCGAGACCGGTCAACGTTCCACCGGAGCCAACACCGCAAACGATTGCATCAACATCGTGTCTCATTTGTTCCCAAATTTCGGGGCCGGTTGAACGCTCGTGCGCGAGCGGATTCGCCGGATTGCCGAATTGGTTTACGTAAAACGCGCCGGGAATTTCTTCAGCCAACCGCGCGGCGACGTCCTGGTAATATTCGGGATGTCCGCGCGTCACGTCCGAGCGCGTTAGTCGCACTTCCGCTCCGAGCGCGCGGACATGCGAAATTTTTTCCTGCGACATCTTGTCGGGAATCACGAGCACGACGCGGTAACCTTTCGCCCCGGCAACAAGCGCGAGGCCGAGTCCTGTGTTTCCGGCGGTCGCTTCGATCACCGTCCCGCCGGGTTCAAGTTTCCCTTCCTCCTCCGCGGCCTCAATCATCGACAATGCGATCCGATCTTTGATCGAGCCGGTTGGATTTTGGTTTTCCAATTTCACAAAAAGCTGACACGGGCCGGTGTCGAACTGGGTGATCTCAACCAAGGGCGTCTCGCCAATGAGCGACAGAATTGCCGGCGGCTTTTTCGTTGAAGTCGGAGCTGTGGAAACCTCGAGCATTAAATTAGAGTGAGCGTTTCGCCCGGATAGTCGATCGCGACTTTGTAATTGCGGAGAAAATTATAACCGACGATACCGTCGAGATTCGCGCCGATGGCGGCATTCAACATCGTGAAGAAATCTGCGACCACTACGGCCATGTTGTCGATCTTAGCACCGCCGAGCTGGAAAGATTGAAGCGTGCCGGCCGAAAAATCGACGGGCGCGCCGCCGGTTGTGCCTGCGCCCACCGGCGAACTTTCCACGCCGAGTTGTTTGGCAAGCTCGGGCGCCATCGCGGTGGTTGATGTACCGGTATCAATCGCAAATTGAAACGGTCCACGCCCGTTCGCATGCACATCGACCAAAATCAACGGTTTTGCCGGACTGGCCAAACGGATTGGCACTTCCGTTTTTGCGCCGCGCCCATAACTCTCAACCCGCTTCGGATCGTCAAAACGAATTTCACAATTACAGTAGTCAATCGTGACGCAAAAATGTTTCAGAAAATTGTAGCCGAGATCGCCGTCGATCTTCGCCCCGATGGTCTTGCCAATCTGCGCGAGATCGACAATGCCAACATCCACACCGTGCAATTTTGTTTCGCCGACCGCAAAAGAATCCACTTTCGCCAGAGACACGGAAACTTTGCCGCCGGCGCTGTGACCCTCTTTTGAGCCGATAGTCTTTACTTTGAGTTGTGTCGCCAGCTCCGACGAAAGCAGGGACGTGCCCGCGCCGGTATCGAGAATAAAATCGAACGGGCCGCGATCGTTTACCTGGACCGGCAAAAGAATGAGCGGTTGCGCGCCGCCGGCGAGCCGGAATTTAACTTTTGCGCTGCTCGGGGAAAGCGTCGCGGCCGTCATTCGGTCAATTCGGGTTCGCCCTTATGCGACCATTCCGATTTACTGTCTTCGAGAAATTGCTGGAGCACGTCAAAACGGACTTCGCCGTAGTTCAAAGCGAAGCGAAGATCGCCGCCTTTATAGACCCAAGTCGTCGGAATCCACGAGAGTGGCATACCGGCGAACTGCTTGATCTTCGCATCACCGCGGCGCGGACCGGGATCAGCCAGAACCGTCACATTGGGTTGATCGGCGATTTGGAATTTGGACAGCATGGCTTTTCCCTCGCCGCCGTCGTTCCAAACCGAAACAAAATAAAATTTCACCTGCGGATTGTCCTTCACCATTTTCGACCAGCCGCCGCTTTTGAGTTCGGCCTGGCAATTTGAGCACCACGGCGCCCAGAGATGAACGACACTTAAATCCGGTGACTTAATTGCGGCGAGAACCTTCTTCTCGGCCGGAGGTGAAGATAACGAATCCCTGTCTCTATCCTGCGCCCCAGCAGGGAGTGGAGCGGCGATAAAAAGCGCAGCGAAGATCGACCCGCCTGCGCTGAGAGCTACGACGCGGCAAGCAATTCGCAAGATCGACATGTTATTCCAAATATGGAGAGAAACGCACCGCGCTCAACGCTAGTTGTGTTTCCATCGAAACCGGCGTAGGTGGAGCCGTCCGCGCAGAAATCAGGTAAACTATGATGCCATCGACAAGTAAAAGGACATCGACCGAAGTCTTCGAATGCGAAGCTTGCGGCGTGCGCAAGCGTCTTGAGTCAGCCAAACGGCATTGGTGTGATGCGTGTACCCGCGGCAGTCCGGTGGAAATGCGACGCACCAGAGATAAGTGGAAGACCACCAGCAGAGCTCCGGGTGGCACCTGAACAGCGCAGTTTTTCGAGGACCTGTCACGTTACGATCAGGGTTTGACCAATCGCGCGAAACCGCATACTTTGGCGCTCCGTTTTCCGCTGCTTTAGCTGCACGGAAAGATCGATCCCGAGATTGCGGGATCGCGTGCCCCAAGGAGGCCTTTTTTAATTATGGTGCAAATGCAGGATGTGATGTCGAAGCCGATGCCGGATTTCCGGGAAGGCTCCATCGTTAAAGGACGTATTTTGGAAGTTCGGCCGCGCGAAGTGCTGGTCGACATCGGTTACAAATCGGAAGGCGTCATTTCGCTCGCGGAATTTGAGGACGTAGAAAATTTGGAAGTCGGCGATGAAGTCGACGTGCTGCTCGAGCGATTGGAGAACGACGAGGGGATGGTTGTGCTTTCCAAAGAGAAAGCCGCCTATCGCCAGAATTGGAACAAGATCGCCGCCGTGTTTCAAGATGACGGCCTGATCAAAGGCAAAGTGAAATCGGTCGTCAAAGGCGGATTGATGGTGAACATCGGCGTGGAAGCATTTCTGCCCGCGTCGCAGATCGACATCGTGCCGCCGAAAGATTTGCAGCAGTTCGTCGGTAACACTTACGATTTCAAGATCGTCAAAATTAACGACGATCGACGCAACGTTGTATTGAGCCGACGCGAATTAATCGAGCAGGAGCGAAGCGAGAAGCGGCAGAAATTCATGGACAGCGTGAACGTGGGCGACCGCGTCACCGGCACGGTGAAGAATCTGACTGACTTCGGCGCCTTCATCGATCTCGATGGCATGGACGGCTTGCTTCATATCACCGACATGACCTGGGGCCGCCTCGGGCACCCGAGCGAGCTGGTCAAAGTTGGCCAACAACTCGAAGTCCAGGTCCTCGACATTAATAAAGAGAAAGAGCGCGTCTCGTTAGGTCTAAAGCAGACCCAGAAAAATCCGTGGGACCAGATTGAAGAAAGGTTCCCGGCCGGTCAGAAGGTCAAAGGCAAGATCACCAACCTCGTTCCGTACGGCGCGTTCGTGGAACTCGAAGAAGGTGTCGAGGGTCTCATTCACGTTTCCGAGCTTTCATGGACGAAGCGAATCATGCGTCCGTCCGATATTTTGACGGTTGGCCAGGAAGTCGAAGCCGTCGTCCTCGGTGTGAACAAGGAAGAGCAGAAAATCTCATTGGGCCTGCGCCAGCTCGAACCGAATCCGTGGGACGAGATTGAGAAGAAATTTACGATTGGCAGCCGGGTGAAGGGAACAATCCGGAACATGACCGCTTACGGCGCGTTTGTGGAACTCGATGAAGGAATCGACGGCATGATCCACGTTTCGGATTTGAGTTGGACCCGAAAAATCAATCATCCGAGCGAAGTCTTTAAGAAAGGCGACGAAGTCGAAGCCGAAGTCATCGACATCGATAAAACAAATCAACGAATCAGCCTCGGCATCAAACAGCTGAGCGACGATCCGTGGAAAAACATCGACCAGAAATACAAGATCGGCGATCTGGTGAAAGGCAACGTGACCAAGCTCGCGAGCTTCGGCGCGTTTGTGCAGCTGGCTGACGACATCGACGGCCTCGTTCACATCTCGCAGTTAAGCGAGGACCACGTCGCAAAAGTGAAAGACGTGCTCAAGGTCGGTCAGGAAGTCGAAGCGCGCGTCATCAAAGTGGACAAAGTCGAGCGCCGCATCGGGTTGTCGATCAAAGCCGCGAATTACTCCGAAGAACAATTGCGCAAGGAGGCCGAAACTTTTGACACGCTCCGACCGGGCGAAGACATGGTCGGGTTGGAGAAAGCGTTCGCCGCCGCCGAGCAGGAAGAATACCGCCCCGGCGAAGCGAAAAAGGAAACGAAGACATCCAAGGAACCAAAAGAAGCCAAGGAGCCGAAGGAATCCAAGCGCGAGTCCAAAAAAGAGTCGAAGAAGAAGTAGTTTCGTTGGATCGTTGCGGCAGCTATGTCGCGCAGCTTCAGTCGGGGTCAGCTTCGATTGTTAGTCAACGCCGTTTTGTTTTCGCTGCTCGCTGCCTGTGGTGGGCCTTCCCGCGAGATTGTCGGCAAATGGCGGACGTCGTCCGATCCGAACTCGCTCGTTTAGGAATTTGCTGACAACGGTTTGGTCACGATCGGCCACACTCGGGGCAGATACAGTTTCGGGGACAGCGGGCGAATTAAGATTGAGACACCGTCTGAGAAATCGGTTTATGAAGCGACGATCTCGTCCGATCACATGACTTTCCTGGAATCGACCGGTTCACGTCTCGAGTTTACCAGAATCAAATAGATCCGAAGCGTATCCCTTGTAGGCAAAACGCCTGGCAGCGAGCATTACCTCGATCCGCCAGGCGTCGAATTGTTAGCTTGGCTTTAAAATTCGCCAAGCAAAATGTGAACGGTTTAGTCGCGATCTTGCGTTACAATGACTTTATCAACGACCATGTCGTCGCCCTCTTTGAGGTAGTGAACGCGAACCTTCGAATCTTTTTTGATTTTCGAAACTTCGATCACTTTTCCATCTGAAGTCACGTATGTGACGGTCTTGCCGAACTTGTAGCGAACGGGTTGGTCCGCTTCCGTTTTCAGGAAAAGCTGATGGCCCGGAGTGAATTCCGTGACCGTGCCTGCAGTTTCGGTTGTGGTGGTGGTGGTTTCACTCACTCCATTGGTCCCCGTAGCAACGGTGGTGGATGAGCTGGATGTTTGCGCGAACGCCACTGAACCCATCAGGGCTGTGGCAAACGCGACGCTAACGATTGACTTAATCATAAAAACTAACTTTCTAGCTTACTGAGTTGCTGCAGTGATCGCAGCGAAAGGCCATCCGGTTCGTGCTTCCGAAGAATTCGGCGAACCACGGTGGGTAAATAGATGCGGCAGCCACTGTAACTACGGCTTACGTCCCCAGCTAGCCAATACCTTGTAAGCTAGACGCCATACTTCTTAAGCATGAGGGTAGGCGTATCTGGCTGATGCGATTTTTTAAAACGAGGCAGGAGGCGGCCGCGTGGGCGAGCGCACATTCGGACTTCATGACCCTCCAGCTTGTTTTGCCCTGGATCTTGCTCAGGACCGACCGAGCCGTAGTTCGCTATGGATCAACCTAAGAGGACGTTGAAGGCTCGAGTTTCTCGTTCCGCTAAGAGGATTTTGTCTGCCGGGACGCGGCGCAAATTTCGAGTGAGTCCAAATTTTGAAAGCGTCCAGATGAGCCACTTCGTTGGATCAAACTGCCAAGGCTTTACGCCGTTGCGGTAGTCATGTTGAAACTCGTGGTGATAGTTATGATAGCCTTCGCCCATCGTGAAAAGGGCAAGGAGAAGCGAATCGCGCGCCGAGCATTTTTTGGAATACGGCTGCCGTCCCATGATGTGGCATGCGCTGTTAATTAGAAATGTACAGTGTTGCAGGACAACGATTCGCGTAACTCCCGCAAATAAAAAAGCGCCAAGTGCGCCGAGGCACCCATTCCACAGAAAACCGAGTACGGCTGGCAGGCCAAAACTTACGATGACCGCAATCCACTGGACATGGCGATCTTGCCAGCAGACAAGCTTGTCCTTTTGGAGATCAGCCACGTTGTCGTATGGCTCCTCGTTGTTCAGCTTGAAAAGCAGCCAGCCTATATGCGCGTGGAAAAAGCCTTTCGAAATGCAATACGGATCATCGTCATGATCGACATGTTTGTGGTGGCGACGATGCTCGCTTGCCCACATCAAGACTGAGTTTTCGAAAGCGGCTGCGCCGAAGATCACCGTGAAAAGCCGGATTGGCCAGCTTGCCTGGAACGCGATGTGCGAAAAAAGCCGATGGTAACCGATGGTGATGCTGAAGCCGCAGGCCCAGAGCATCGCGAAGAAAAGTGCGACCTGAAACCAGTCGAGACCGAAATGATAGAAATAGAGCGGAACAGCGGTCATCGTTAATATAAGTGTCCCGATAAGGAACGAACTGGTTATCCAATTGATGCGATCGAGCGGTAAACCCAACACTGACCGCTTTGAGGTCGCCGGTGGTTTGTCTGCCAACATGAGATGGGGGCGATCTAGTGTCCCAATGGTTGGTTTATCGGAAATTGCCGTCGTCATTTACTAGATTCTCGCTGAGCTAACCTCTTATGCCGCCACCCGATATTCGGGGAATGAATCAGCGATTTGAGCTCCATTATCTTGTAGCGCGAACTGGGCCATATTTGTTGGAATCGGGTGCGTCGTAAGCTTTTCTAGTGATCTTGTTAAAGTCGGGAGAAGCCGAATCAGGTCTGCGCCCACCCGTCTGGAGCGCACACGGCGATATTTTTTGTTCACCCCATGTTGCAGCGCATAAAGAGCGCCGTTTTCAGTGATAGTGAGTTCCATAGGATTACGTCTGTTCGTTCGTCGAATTGATGGAAGCCACAGTACCGGGCTTCTCCCCAGAAGGCGGACCGCTTTCGATCCGAAGAGGGCCTTGTCCGGCAAGAGCGGAAAGCTCATTGAAGAACTGAACAAGGCGTTGAAAATTCTTTCGGACGTGTCGGAACGCTGCCTCGTCGAAATCGGACGGCGCTTCGTGCAACGGTCGGACACGTGCGAGCTCGTGCCCCAATTCCATCAAGCTGAGCATCGACCCCATTGACATCAGTGGAATGCGCAAGGTTTGCGAGTGCGCGATCAGCCATGCGTCTTTCGTGCTATTGGAAAGCTCAAGCGCCGGCAGATTCTCTCCATTTTGGGTGCGGGCATGGTGAGATCTTGCCAGTTTTTTCGGAACGCTTGTTCTCATAGATCGAGAGGCCGCGGTCATTGAGATGTTGGTATTAAACCGCTGCATGATTGGGCTGCTCGCTCTCGACACCGTCGTTGAAAAATATTCCTGCATGGTGCTTGGCTCCGTTAGCGGAAGCCGCAGACGTTTCGGTATTGGAACCGTTTGGAATGTCGGCCTGCATGGCTTTTCCCGAAACCGAACCGCCGATTTGGAAACGCGCAGTAAACTTCGCGCCTCTACCTCGTCCCTCGCTCTCTACTTCCAGACTGCCGCCATGCGCTTTCGTTAAAGTGCGCGCGATCGAACGGCCGAGACCCAGACCGCCGTAGCGCGAATGGATAGACGAATCCCCTTGCTCGAACGGCGAAAAGATTCGCGAGAAGGCGTCTGCCGGAATGCCGATCCCGGTATCGCTCACTTCAATGACCAACTTGCCGCCTGGCTCATTGCGCGTGAAGATCGAAACCTTGCCGCCTTGGGGCGTGAACTTCAGCGCATTCCCAATTAAATTCGACAGAACCTGTTCGAGCTTGAGCGCATCGGCTCGGATGTGGCTATGCCGGGCCTGCAATCGGAGGTCGATCCCAATTCTCGTCCTGTCTTGGTGACTCTCGAGATTCTTGAGGGCGAAGCGAATCACCTCGTGCGCGTCCACCTTCACCAGCTTCAGCCCGATGGCCTCGTTCGCGACATGAGTGAAGTCGAGCAATTCATCGACCAGACGCACGAGACTTTGAACATTGCGGCGGATGAACGCCAGGGCGGACTTATCGAACAGCGGTGGCAATTCCGCCCGGTCGGGCGCGCCCACGGTATCGTGACCTATCTCTAGCAAGTCGATCATTGACGAGATGGCCGCGAGCGGATTGCGGAGCTCGTGGAAGAGTACAGCGTTCGCTTCATCTTTTGCTTTGACTGCGAGCTCGAGCGTATGGGCGTGGCTCTTGGACGCCGCCTGAAATTGAGCCCGCGCCGTGATATCGCGGATGTTGCATTGGATCACTTTGGCTGAGCCGACAAAGTAGACGTTACTGACAAACTCGACCTGGATCTCCTTGCCGGTCTTCGTCCGGAGCGGCAGATTTTCGTAACGGATATACTCCTCCGTTTGCAGTTTTTCGAAAGCGGCCTGGTTCGCTGCGATGTCTTCGAACAGCCCGATCTCCCAAAGCTGGAGGCCGATTACGCTTTCGAACGGATAGTCGAGCAAATCGAGCAGAAACGGATTCACATCGATGATCTTGCCGCTATCGGCGTCGAGGATCAGGATGCCGTCCTGCGCGGTTTCGAATAAGCGGCGGTAGCGCAACTCCGATACACCCGCGCCGAGCTCCAACGAGTTCCCTCTGCCGCTGGCCGGCATGAGCTTGGCCTGGTTAATCGATGCAGGTGCTATCATGGGTCGAGACTTGCGGTCATTGAGATATTTGTCTTAAGGAGGCGGGCGATGGGGCAGTTTGTTTTTGCCGTGAGCGCCGCATCCATGAAACGCGCTTGCGAGGCGTCCGGAACGTTTGCGTGGACATCGAGTTGCACGTGGGTGAGCGTCCAGCCTGCAGTCAGATCTTCCAGAGTCGCCGTGGCAGTTGTTTCAATGCTCTTGGGGTGAAAACCGGAGAGACCGAGCTCATTGGACAGGGCCATTGAAAAACATCCGCCCAGTGAGGCGGCTATGAGCTCATCTGGATTGGTTCCGATGCCTTCCGCGAAACGCGTCCGAAAAGAATATTGCGTTTCCGAAAGAACGCCACTTTCGGTAGTTAATGTCCCTTGGCCCTGATGAAGGGTTCCTTTCCAAACAGCCGCTGCGTTTCGATTCATAAAGAGCAAGTGGCATTAGCCCTTCGCTGGTTGTCCGGCCAATATCTTCTTGGTAGCACGTAATACTTTTCAGGCATGGCAGTCCGCTTGTGGACGGGCGGCTTATATTATTTCGACGGCTATCCCGCGCCGGAGGAACAAAAGTAAAAGAGGCACGCTTGGCGCGTGCCCCTTTTGAACGAAATCGACGCTGCCGCTTAGTAACCCGTGGTGTGGGTTGTCGTCGTCTGCGTAGCCGTTGGTTGCGTCACCGTTGTCTGACGCGTGGTCGTGGTTGACTGGGTGGCCGTCTTATCCGACGCGCACGAAGTCAACATCACGCCCGCGAGTATTGAAAAGAGCGAGATAACACTGGTAAGTTTTTTCATAATTGGTTTTCGATGTCGCCAGCTTATCGGCGGTCGCCGTCGCGCTCGTCGCTTTGTCGATAATCAGAACGGCCATTCCAGTCGTGCTGACGGTGTTCCCCACGGACGTACTGGCCGTGAATCCAATGATGCCCGAAGCGCGACATATGGCCCGGGACCCAAATCATTTCATAGCCGCCATCCCAATAGCGGGCGCCATGGTTGTAGAACGGCCGGTCGCCAATCTGGATTGAAATGCCATCCGCTCGCAAAGCGGCTGGAGTGAGAATGCTCGCCGCAATAACGGCCACGAGCAGAAGTTTGTTTTTAATCATTCTCATATTAACCACACGCCTAATGTGCCAGCCAATACCGTCTTGGTAGCACGTTATACTTTTTTGGTATGGCCGTCTTTCCGGGCCTAGCTAAAATGAGTGTCTCGGTCTCCAATGGAACTTCGTCATCTGCGCTACTTCGTCAGCGTCGCGGAAGCGCTCAGCTTCACGAAAGCCGCCGAAAAGCTCCACACCGCGCAGCCTTCGCTCTCCCGGCAGATCAAGGATCTTGAAGCTGAGCTTGGTGTCCGGCTTCTCAATCGCACAAAACAGTCGGTCAAGCTGACAGATCAGGGCCGCTCATTTCTGGCCGACGCCAAACGCGTTCTTGCTCTCGCCGCCGAAACTGTAGAGTCGGTCCGACGATTACACACTGGCGAAGTCCGCGCACTCAATGTTGGTTACGTCAGCAATCTCTTTTACGATCTTTTGCCGAAGACTCTCGCTTCATTTCATCAATCGTTCCCCACCGTTTCGGTTAATCTCTTCGATATGTCGTGCGGTGAGCAGTTTCGTGCGCTTGAAGATGGCAAGCTCGATCTCGGTTTCGTCGGATTACACGAGCCAATTGCACGGCGCGGATTGGAATTCCGAACCATTGCGTCCTATCAAACAGTCGCCGCCTTGCCGAAAGACAATCCGTTGGCGAGCAAAACAACGGTCGAGCTGAAAGCTCTCTCGCCCATGTTTTTTATCGGAATGTCCGAAGCGAGCTACCCTGGCTATCGTGATTGGTTAACCAAGACCTGTCAGCGCGCGGCCTTCACGCCCAAAGTTTTGCAGGATGTCGATCTTGAACGAACGATGATTCATGCCGTAGCCGGAGGATTGGGGGTTGCTCTCGTCCCAGAGCAATTGAAAAAACTGGAGCACGAAAATGTGGTGTTCCGGCCAGTCAATCCCACCGTCGGGACGGAAGGCTGTGTCGCGTGGAGGAGCGGAAATCCATCGGATGCTCTCAAGGCGTACGTGCAGATCGTCGAGCAAGTCGGCCGTAGCATCCGTTAAAACTGGCAACGGCCACACCGTCGCGCCATTGTTACGTTCTCTGTCGAAGCAGAAGATAGGGGCTACTTTAAGAGAACCATCGGTAGGCAAACGCGCCCTTCCGCTCCGAGCGAAACAAATTCAGCGAAGCAGAAAAGGCGCGACTGTTAGCTTGTCTACCTTAGCGTTTATCGCATTTCTGCGAGGACGTCTGCGACAGCATTTTGTAAAGGGCGCGGACCGTCTCCGTTTAGTGCAAGATCGACATCTTCGAGGCGTCGAATCATATCAAGCACTTCCCGCCGCGCGATTGGTCCACCAGCTGCGGCGCAAAAGTGAGTGCGGCAACCGAACGGCCGATCTTCGTAGATCAGGCAGTTGCCGGTTTCTTGTTGAAGCATTGGGCACGAGCCATCAGCATTTTCCGGTAGTGATTTTCGGCCGGTGGCGCGAAGTGCCTTGGCCGCGACGACCGCCTCGCCTTTCGTCAGATACGGAGTGCGTCCAGTCAGTTTGAAATGGCAACATTCCGTTTTGCGCAGGCAATTGCGTTCGATCGGCTTTTGCGCAAGATCGACATAAACCTGTCGCACTTCCGCCAGCGCGGTCTGCAATTTCTCCGGAAGAAAATTTCGAAAGCTCATACAGTGGCGGGCTCGACTCCGGCCATAGCGTGTCCCGCAATCCACCCGGTGGTCCAAGCAGCCTGGAAATTAAAGCCGCCAGTGATGCCGTCGACGTCGAGCAGCTCGCCCGCAAAATAGAGATTTGGTGTGACTCGGCTTTCCATGGTTTTGAAATTGATCTCGCGCAATCGCACGCCGCCGCAAGTGACAAACTCCTCTTTGTTCAACGACTTCCCATCGACCTCGAGTTCCGTCGCGCGCAACTGCCGAACCAGTTCGTTCATTCCAGCACGTGTCAGCGAAGTCCAGATCGTTTCCGGAAAAACGCCGGCGTTCGAAACCAATTTCTCCCAGAGTCGCGCCGGGATTGCGCCGATAGGTGAATTATTTACTCGCCGGGTCGGGTCGGTTTGTCTCCGCGATTGAAACTCGTTTCGGAGATCGCCTTCGTTTAAGTGTGGGACCCAATTCACATGAAGTGAGAAGCGATAGCTCTTCTCGTACAAAATGCGCGCGCCCCAGGCGGAGAGCCGCAACACGGCGGGACCGCTGATTCCGTTGTGTGTGATAAGCAGCGGTCCGCGCTCCCGCAATTTTTCCACAGACAATTCCACGTCGCTTACTGATAGCCCCGGCAACGATCGCAGCCAGGGCGCTGGAACATGGAGCGAAAAGAGCGACGGCACCGGCGGTTCGATGGTATGACCGAGGGAACGAACTAACTCGATTATGCCGCCGATACTTCGGCAACCGCCCGTCGCCAGAAGCAGTCGGTCGCACGCCGTCGATTCTCCATCGTTGAATTTCAATTCGAACCCGCCTTCGGTTCGAACGTGCCCGCTTTCGATGCCTTTGCGGGTGAATACTCGCACCCCTGCGGCCTTCGCCTCATTAATCAAACAATCGATCACGGTTTCCGATGAATCTGTCACTGGAAAGATTCGCCCGTCCTCTTCACGTTTGAGGCGGACGCCACGCGCTTCAAACCAGGCAACTGTGTCATCCGCTGAAAACCGATGGAACGGCGAAATGAGCTCCCGCTCGCCGCGCGGATAACGTGTCGTGAAAATCCGCGGATCGAATAAAGCGTGCGTCACATTGCAACGTCCGCCGCCTGAAACGCGCACCTTGGAAAGAAATTGCGAGCTGCGCTCGAAAAGCGAAACGTTGCAGTTTCGATTGGCAAGCGCCGCAGCGATCGCAGCAAAAAAACCGGCGGCACCGCCACCGACGACTACGATTTCAGTCACTCACCAACTTATCGATAAAATGCGGACCGCATTCGAAAATCTGGTGAACGCTCGCGACAGTTTTGCAGTCAACAGGGCGAAGGAAATAAAGGAGATATATGTTTAACAAAGCCGCGGAACGTTTGGGAATGTTGATTTTTGGATTTGTGCTCGCGATTTCCATAAAGCCGGCGGTGGCTGACGAAAGGTTGACCGCACACAACAAGGACATCGTTCGGAATTTCTATACGGCGGTGTTAGTTGGCCGTCCTCAGGTGCCGACCGGCATGATCGCAGAGCATTGGGCCGCCGATTAATTAAAACGGTACGCAAAACGCGCCCCTCCGCTCCGCGCGAAACAAATTCGGCGGAGCAGAAAAGGGCGCGAATGTTAGTTGTCGAACTTAGTTCTTAATCCTCGTCGAGGACTACGCGATCGACGAGCATGTTGTCGCCTTCACCCACATAGTGAACGCTCACCGGCACGCCCACCCTGATTTTGGTGCGGGCGGCAGTCTCGTCGAGTTCCTTACCGCTTCTGGTCACATAAACGACCTTTTTGCCGAAGCGATAATGTCTCGGACCGGCACTTTCCTTCAGCACGATGGTGCTACCCGGAGAAAACTCCGTGATCGTGCCGCTGCCCTCAGTCGTAGTCGTTGTGGTGGTGGTTTCAGAAACCTGTGCCCACGCGAACGGAGCCGCGACTGCCAATGCCATACTGAGTATTAACTTCTTCATTTAACCTTAGACGCGGCGCAGCGTCCGCGTATTCGGATTTCATTTTGCGTTTCTCGGCGATTTGCCGAGAAAGTCGCACCAATCAAAAATTGCTCGACTTGAATTTCGCTGACGGAGACAAAGACGCCATGGAACCGACAATGCCACCACAACCGCCGCCACCGCCGTTAACGCCGACGCCGCCCCGCGGAAATTGGTGGCACCGAAATTGGAAATGGTTTGTCCCAACCGGGTGCCTGACCCTCATCGCCATGGCGGTGCTGTTTGTCACTTGCATCGTCTTTCTTGTCTTCAGCGTCATGAAATCGTCGGACGCGTACAAGATCGCGGTCGCGCGAGCAAAAAGCGACGAACGCGTCGTGGCCGCGCTCGGAACTCCCATCCGCGAAGGAATGTTCAGTTCCGGCAAGACAAACGTGAACGGACCGTCCGGCGAAGCGGACATCGCGATTCCGATCTCTGGGCCAAAGGGTAAAGCGACGATTTATGCGTTGGGGACGAAATCTGAGGGGACCTGGAGCTTTTCGAAACTAAACGTTAGGATCGATGGCACCGGAGAAACGATTGATCTGAATGAAACTGAATCGGCTTCGAATGAAAAGGGACCCGGCAAGAAACAAGACGGATCTCGCCCAAACGCTCGTATCGAATCGATCACGCTCGCTCGGGAACAAGGTGGTGAGTTAAAGCCGGTGAAGAATTTCAAACGCGCCGACAATCCGGAACATATCGTCGTCACGCTGAGCGAGGGAAACTCGGGGGCGCACGTCAAAACCGTTTGGACGAATCTCAACGCCGGCGGCGTGAGCAATCAGAAGCTTTGGGAAAAGGAACTGATTTTGGACATGCCAAATCCGCGCGCCGATTTCTCGCTTTCCAACACCAGCGACAAGAAGTTCCCGGCTGGCGAGTACAAGATCGACATCTACCTCAATGACACGCTAATCGACACGGTGCGGTACAAAGTTCAATAACTGACTCTTACTCTCGGCGTTCACTCCCGTGGATGATGTGCAATCCGACGAGGCGTCCGATTAGAGCCACCAAATAAAATTGTCCCAGGATCGCCTCAAGAAGAGCCATCGTTCGCGCGCCGGTCGTGCGCGGCACAATGTCGCCGTAGCCGACGGTAGCGAGCGTGATGTAACTGAAGTATCTCATCTCGATGACGCGGCCGATGTAATCATTCCGCGCCACTTCGGTCGGAGTCGCGAACGCGCCCGGATAACATTCGTCTAGGACCGCGTAACCAAAGGCCCACGCGTAGCCAATAAGCAAATACGCGCATATGGCAGCGAATATTTTATCGGACGTGACTCGTCCACTGCGCACGACGTAGCCCAGGATCGCGACAGCAAACAACATCAGCAGCGCAATCATGCTCGCATGCGAGACCATGACCATGATGTGACTTGGATAGGCTTGGAGCAGAAAGGTCCCGAGGATTGACAAGATCGACAAGACAATGGCGATAACGAAAATCTGTTTGCATTCGCTGATGGCGTAAAGACCGCTGAGCAGCATGGCAGCGCCGATCACATTTAAAATCAAAGTCCCGTGACGACTCGTGCTCAGGACTGGTCCAACAATAATAAGCGTCAGCAGCGCAATCAGAAGGACAAGATGCCGCCGCGGAGGATCGGAGTCTCTCATGTACGTAGAGAGACTGTTCAACTTGGCTCAGAATGACAAGGTCGCTCGCGAAGCGGCACAGTTTCCTCTCCCGCAGCGCGCGGGAGAGGAAACCGAAGAGATTGCGAGGATTACGGTCCGACCGTAATGCCGCCGGACTGACTAAACGCTTTGACTTGGGTGACGGTCACCGAGCCGGGTCCGGCGCAAGCCCCGGCAGTATTGGTGGTGTAAGCCGTGCTACAGGGTGCGGTCGTCCCGTTGTTGGTGCACTCAAAATCCCACGACACAACGAGGTGATGATTACCACCTCCCACATTCGGCGCGACAAAGTTGAAGCCGTGCGCCGCCAGCGTGCTCGTGACGAGATCAATATTGCAGTTGTTGTTCATGGCGCAGCCCGCAATCGAGTCAAAGACATTGCTGCTGAGCTGTTGAAAACGTTCGTCATAGATGATGCCAGGGCTGGCGGTGCTCGCCGGTGCCACTGGCTTACCATCAAGCGTGACGAATATTTTCACCGCGGCCGAATTGGCGGAGCTTTCCATTGCGCCCGTGATCTGTGTGTTGTTGAAGAGACCGGTCACCAACGATGGTGTAATCAGCAACGTCGTGAACTCCGAATTTGGCGTCTTAATGTAGGTATCGAGCATCATAGTGGGAGTGCTCGAGCCGGGCATCAGAGCGCCGCCATTCTGTCCTGGCGTCGTGTTGATGGTGCATTGCGTCTGTGAAATCGAAGCGGTGAAGTTGCCGCTGCTTTGTGCCAACGCGAACGGCGACGCTGAGATCGCCAACGCCAGGATTATTCCGGGGACTACTAGCTTATAATGCTGTTGCATAATGATGTTCCTTTTGCTTTGCCGCGCGCCCTGGAAAAACCGCGGCTGGTTGGTGTTGATTAGACCCTCTGAGACTATATCGTCCCTGCCCGGACTCGCCGGCCAATGAGGATCAATTTTCCATACTCATCGGATTTCCCGCGCTGACCGGATGCGTCACCAATAGGTATTTTTGTTACAATTGTGTGACGCTTTCCCGCGCCTTTACGGAGAATCGCCCCTGAAGGTGAATCGACCGCTCCGCGGGCGATGCTAGATTAATATGGCTTCGCCGCCTAGCTGACATCGAGGTCCGAGCCGGACTGGCATTCGAGACTGCTCGATCCGCCTCACTCGAAGCATTCGAGGTATTTGATCCCTGAGCCGGTGTTGAAAATCACGACGCGTTCGTTGGCGTCGATCTTTCCGGACGCGCGAAGCGTTTTGAGCGCGGCGAAGCAAGCCGCGCCTTCTGGCGCGACAAATAAACCTTCTTTGGAACCGACTTCGCGAACCATGCGAATCATTTCGTCGTCATTAACGGCAATCGCGCCGCCATTCGAGTCGCGAAGAATTCGGAGCATCAAAAAATCGCCGATTGCTTTCGGGACGCGCAAACCGGAAGCGACCGTGTGTGCGTTCGGAAATTCCGCGGCGAATTTTTCGCCGGCTTCAAACGCGCGCACGATCGGCGCGCAACCACTGGCCTGAACCGAAAACATTCGCGGCCGTTTCGAATCGATCCAACCGAGCGTTTCCATTTCGTCGAACGCTTTCCACATTCCGATCAGTCCGGTGCCGCCGCCGGTTGGGTAAAGAATGACGTCGGGTAATTTCCAGTTCAGTTGCTCGGCGATTTCGTAACCGAGCGTTTTTTTGCCTTCAATCCGATACGGCTCTTTCAGGGTGGAGAGATCGAACCAGCCTTCCTTCTCTTTGCGGCGCGCGATCTCGGCACCGCAGTCAGTGATCAGTCCGTCAATCAACGTCACGTGCGCGCCGAGCTCGCGGCATTCGATGATGTTCGCGCGCGGCGTGTCGCGCGGCATGAAGATGTGCGCTTCGAGGCCAGCGCGCGCGGCATAGGCGGCGAGCGCACCGCCAGCGTTTCCCGCGCTCGGGACGGCGAGTTTTTTCGCGCCAAGATATTTCGCCATCGAAACGGCCACGCTCATCCCGCGCGCTTTGAAACTCTGGGTTGGGTTAAGCGATTCATCCTTGATCCAAAGATCGACATCGTCGGCGAACGTTTTCGCGCGCAAAAGCGGTGTTCCGCCTTCGCCGAGCGAAATCGGCTCGGCGTTTTTGGGCAGCGGCAACAGTTCCCGGTACCGCCAGAGCGATTTCTCGCGAGCTCGCAAAGCGTCGCTCCAACTTGACTGCTTAAAGCAGTCAAGTTTCCCCACCGCGGCGAGATCGATGATGGCGAACAATGGTTTTTGACAGGCGGTGCAAAGATTTTGCAACCGCGAACAATCGTGACGCAACCCGCAGGCGGTGCATTCGAGATGAGTCAGAAACATAGAAGACTTAGATCTGGAAACCAAGAACCCAGGAAAGAGATTCTAATCAGGAAAGCAAGAAAGCAGGAAAAGAGAAGAGCATGAAATCGTCTTATTTCCTCTTTTCCTGCTTTCCTGATTCATCTTCAATCTGCGGAAGAGATGCAGCTCCCTTCGGAGAATCCAACTCGCCGGCGGTGGTACCGCCCGTCGTTGACGACGCAGATCATGATCGGGCTCGTCGGCGGCGCGCTCATTGGATGGCTGCAGCCCGATTGGGGTAATAAAGTTTATTTCCTGCGCGACATTTTCATCAATCTGATCAAGTCGATCATCGCGCCGCTGGTTTTCTCCACCATTGTTGTCGGTATTGCCGGCGCGGGCGCGTTAAAAAAAGTCGGCCGGATGGGAATCAAAGCGCTGATCTTTTTCGAAATCGCCACCACTGCGGCACTTTTCATCGGGCTGACGGTGGTGAATTTCACGAAACCGGGAGCGGGCGTGACGCTCGCTACCGAAAACATCGACATCGTCAAACAGATCGGGCAAACGCATCCGCAAACTTTTGCGGGAACAATCGTGCACGCGTTTCCCTCGAGCATCATCGACGCGATGGCGCGGGGCGACGTTCTACAAATCGTCGCGTTCAGCGTGTTGTTCGCGCTTGCGGTTTCCGCTGTCGGCGAAAAAGGCCAACCGATCGTGCGCGCGATGGAAAGCCTTGCGCAAATCATGTTCAAGTTCACAAATTACGTGATGATGTTCGCACCGATCGGCGTCGGCGCGGCGATGGCGCACACGATTGGGACGCAAGGTCCCGGTGTGTTGGTAAATCTGGGCAAATTGATTCTCTCGCTTTACGTCGCGCTGATCATTTTTGTCGTCGTCGTTTTTGGAATCGTGATCTGGCTTGCGCGAATTCCGCTTCGACAATTTTTCCGCGCGGTGCGCGAACCGGCGGCGCTCGCGTTCGCTACCACCAGCAGCGAATCGGCGTTGCCGAAAGCAATGCAAGCAATGGAACGGTTCGGCGTACCGCCGGCGATCGTTGGCTTCGTTATGCCGACCGGTTACTCATTTAATCTCACTGGATCGACTTTGTACCTCGCAATGGCGTCCGTTTTTGTCGCGCAAGCCGCCGAGACAACTTCGGCTTGGCACATGAGTGTCGGTGCCCAAATCACGATGATGTTAACGCTCATGCTGACATCGAAAGGCGTCGCTGGTGTGCCACGTTCGTCGCTGGTGATCTTACTCGCGGCCCTGAATTCATTTATTCCGGGAGGACTCGGCCCAATCGGTGTCGCAATTATTTTTGGCGTAGACGAATTGATGGATATGGGGCGCACGGCTGTAAACGTAATCGGGAATTGTCTCGCAACCGTCGTGGTGGCGCGCTGGGAAAAGGACTTCGATGAAACCCGAGCGCGAGTTTTTGGAACGGCGCAAGAAGCGGAGCTGGACTTAAAATCCGGCAACGCCGCGTTCGCCGATGCGGTCCGTCAGGGTGATTAATTAGAATTCGGCGCTACCGGGCGTGCGCGCGAATGGAATCACGTCGCGAATGTTCGAGACGCCGGTGACAAACATCAGCATTCGCTCGAAGCCGAGACCGAAACCGGCATGCGGCACCGTGCCGTAACGGCGAAGATCGAGATACCATTTGTAATCTGCCGGGTCCATTTTGTGGCGGCGCATATTTTCCTGGAGAACATCGAGGCGCTCCTCGCGCTGACTGCCGCCGACGATCTCGCCGATTCCCGGAACAACCAGATCCATCGCGGTGACGGTTTTTCCGTCGTCATTCAAACGCATGTAAAATGGTTTAATCTCTTTCGGAAAATTGAAAACGGTCACCGGACATTTGAAATGTTTTTCGGTCAGCCAGCGCTCGTGCTCCGATTGCAGATTCAATCCGTACTCAACCGGGAACTCGAACTTCTCGCCGCTCTTCTTCAAAAGATCGACAGCCTCGGTGTAGGTCGTGCGTTGGAACGGGCGCTCGAGAACAAAATCGAGGCGGGAAAGAAGTTCTTTGTCCACGAACTTGGAAAACAGTTCCATCTCGTTCGGACAATTTTCCCGAATGTCGCGAATGAGGCATTTCACGATCTCTTCGGCCAGGTCCATGTCGCCATTCAAATCGCAAAACGCCATTTCCGGCTCGATCATCCAAAATTCGCTGGCATGGCGTGACGTGTTCGAGTTTTCGGCGCGGAATGTCGGACCAAACGTGTAGACGTTGGATAGCGCGCAGGCGAACGCTTCGGCTTCGAGCTGGCCGCTGACCGTGAGATAAGTCTGGCGCGCGAAAAAATCCTTCGCGTAATCGATCTCGCTGCCTTTCCGCGGCGGATTTTTGAGATCGATCGTCGAGACGCGAAACAATTCGCCGGCGCCTTCGCAATCGCTGCCGGTGATGATCGGCGTGTGAACGTAAACGAAGCCCCGCTCCTGGAAAAACTGGTGAATGGCAAAGGCGAGCCGGCTACGAACGCGAAATACGGAACCGAACAGATTCGAGCGCGGACGTAAGTGCGCGATCTCGCGAAGAAATTCTGGCGTGTGTCCTTTCTTCTGGAGCGGATAGGAATCGTCCGCCGAACCGACGATGTCGATCTTGTCCGCGATCAACTCCCATTTTTGTCCTTTGCCTTGCGAGGCGACGAGCGCCCCGCCGACGCGAAGCGAAGCGCCGGTGGTCAGTTTTTGAATCTCGTCGTAATTCGGCAACGAATTGCGCGCGATGATCTGAAGATTACGCAGTGACGAACCGTCGTTCAGCTCGATAAACGAAAAATCTTTCGAGTCGCGCCGGGTCCGCACCCATCCCTGAACCTGAATTCCATCCTTCGGGACGGCACTTTGCAATGCGGCTTTGATCGGAGTCGGCGAAATCATCTTCATCTAAATAGATGAGGTGCTCCAAGCCTTCAACAAACCTGGCCAAACCTACAACTTTAACGCCTCGCGCAAATGCGGAACAAGACGCTTACTGAATTCGACCGAATCACCGGCGGACAAGTGCGACCATTCCGGACAATTGAAACCGGAGAGCTCCGGAAAATCTGAATAGTATATACCCGGCGCGCCGGTCATTTTTAGAAGCGGGTCCCAGGTTTGGGCGCGCGGCGTGTCGCGATCTTCCAATTCTTTCAAGCCGCCGCTGTGCGGAAATCGGACGAAAACAATCTTGCCGCCACGCGACCGAATTTTCTCCACTGCCGTGGTGATGTCGTGGAAGCGACCTCCGATCGCCTCCCCAATTTTCGCCATGAACACATCTTTCGGAATGTAAGTCGGCGGAGGTGGCGGTGTGAAAAGCGGGATCCAAATTTGCTGAATTCGTCGCGCCAATTCTCCGTTTGGATCGGCACACGCTTCAATCATCCGAGCGCGCCGCTCGCGATCAAGGGTCCCGAAATAGGGCGGAAATCGTGGCGGAACGAGCGCTCCGGGGCGATTGGGAATCGGCAAACGTTTCAACAAATCGTCGAGAGTCAGCTCCTCCTGCTTGAGAAACGCAACACGCTCTTCCAACGGAAAAGCGAGGTACTGGCTCGCGCGTTGGGCTGGGGTTTGCGAATGAAACCGCTTCACCGCTTTTTCGCCGCGCTCCATCGGCGGTGAACCCGGCGGCGCGAAAAATATATGTGGAACAACGCTACAAATGATTGTGCCGTGGAAACTTTGATCGTTCGCAAGGTCGGCAAGAACGGGAAAGCCGCACATGCCCCCGCCGGCAAGCTGGATTGGACGTTTGCCGAGGCCTTTCTGGAATTCATCAAGATCAACGTCGAACCAGCCGCGCGAATCTCCGACGATTACAAGCGACTCCGGAGTGACGCTTCGCCGTCTCAGTGTCCACAGATCTTCGTTATCGTTAAGGGTCGGACCGTAACCGATTGAGCGACAGTACAATTCCCATCCCGCTGTCGCGACTACGACAACAAGAACAACGACGACGGTCATTCCGCGCCACGGCACCACCGGAATCGGCCGCTCGAATTCGAGCGGCGGGCCGCCGTGGACTTGCTCTTCCCGAGTTGGTTTTCGGAAAAACATCCGCGGCAATCGAAGCCGTTTCTTAAAATTGGAAATAAATGAAGGCATTACTAGCTCCTTGAGTAAGAATAATTGCGCAGGCCATCAGGGCCCAGGCGGCGGTCACGACCCAGCGGGGTAGACGTGCAACTGCTGTTTCGATATTACTGTCACGCAGCGAGCAGTGCACTGAGATCATGCCAAGCGTGACGAGCGCGATTTGAAGCATCTCGCGCGTGGAAAGAATCGCATCTCCATGCGCGTGCTGTCCGAACATTCCACCGAGCATTCGACTCGCGATCGTGAAATCAGATGCGCGAAAATAAACCCAGGCGATGCAAACCGACGCATAGGTGGCGACGCCGGCCAAAATCCGCGTGGCGAGATTATTCGCCCATGCTTTGTCCTCGAAGAGAATTCGGCAGACGCGCTCGATCACTAAATAAGAGCCGTGCAACAAACCCCAGACGACAAAGGTCCAGGCGGCGCCGTGCCAAAGGCCGCCGAGGAACATGACAATGACAAGGTTTAGCGCGGCGCGAAACGGCCGGACCTGATTGCCTCCGAGCGGGATGTAAAGGTAATCGCGCAGAAACGTTGAAAGCGAAATGTGCCAGCGTCGCCAGAAATCCGAGAAACCAATCGCGGCGTAGGGAAAACGAAAGTTGTCCTTCAAATGAAACCCAAGAGTTAAGGCCGCACCAATGGCGCAGGTCGAGTAACCGGCGAAGTCGAAAAAGATTTGTCCGGCAAACGCGATCACGCCCGCCCAGGAATCAAGCGCTACCAGAGGGCCGGCATAACCGAAAACGCGATCGGCCGAGCCGGAAAGCAACGTGTCGGCGAGAACGATTTTCTCGAACAATCCGAGAGTCATCAACGCCAGCCCCCAGAGAAATTGACCCGTGCGCAGTGGCTGCGGTCTGACCAGTTGCGGAAGAAAATCGCCTGCACGCACGATCGGACCGGCAACAAGCTGTGGGAAAAATGAAACCGCGAGAATAAAATCGCGCAGCGATCGCGTTGGCTGCAAAACGCCGCGATAAATGTCGAGCGTATAAGAAAGCGAATGGAAAGTGTAAAATGAAATGCCGACCGGGAGCAGAATGTCTAGATGCGGCGGTTGATAGATGACGCCGACGCGGGCGAGCAGCCATTGGAAATTCTGAAGGAGAAAATTTCCGTATTTGAAGAAACCGAGCATGCTCAGATTCATGCAAATGCTCGCGACCAGCCACCGGCGCTTCCCGGGGGGCTCTTTCGCTTTGGCAATTTGCCGGCCGAGCCAGAAATCCATCGCGGTGGTTGAGAAAAGAAGCGCGGCAAAGGGCGGATTCCAGGCGCCGTAAAAAAGGTAACTGGCGACGACGAGCAGATTTTTTCGCGCCGTCCAGGAGCCGATACTCCAATAAAGTGTGACGACGATTATAAAAAAGGCGACGAAAGTGAGCGAATTAAAAAGCATGACCGAAAGGAGAGTTAAGCGGCGGAGTCCAGCCGTCGATTTACGTCAGCCATATTGAGGGTGATGTTTTAGTTGTTCTTTCGCTTTCAGGCAAGATCGACATCGTATCTGTGAAACCCCTTTTTCTTTTCGCGCCGGGCGCGGGCGCGCCGTCATCGCATCCCTGGATGCAGTCTTGGAAGCAGCGACTAACGCAACTCGGCGACGTTGAGACGTTCGACTACGACTACATGCGCGAAGGACGGAAGCGTCCCGATCGTTTACCGCAATTAATCGCCGCGCATCGACAGGCTCTCGCCGAAGCGCGCGCGAAAACGTCCGGCCCAATCACTTTGATCGGCAAGAGCATGGGCGGACGCATCGGTTGTCACGTCGCTTTGGAAGAAAAGGTGAATGGGCTCGTCTGTCTCGGCTATCCGCTTTGCGCGATGGGCGACCGCGCGAAATTGCGCGATCAAGTCCTGCGCGATCTGCACACGTCCATTCTTTTCATCCAAGGCACGCGCGATTCGTTTTGTCCGCTGGACTTGCTCGAATCGGTTCGATTGAAAATGAGCGCGCCGAATCTTCTGCACGTTGTCGAAGGCGGCGATCATTCCCTGCTCGTCAGAAAAAAAGATCTTGGGAACGAGACGCAGGAGGACGTCGATCAAAAAATCGCGAAAGCGATCAGCGATTTTGTCGCGCGAAGCTCAACTTAACGGCAGCCAGTTGCCCGGCTGCGGAACAAGCTTCGTGCCGTTGAGCGAGAGGTAAGTGTATTCCTGCAAAAGCCGCTCGTAATCGGAGAGCAGCTTCATCGCGTCATTCGGCTTCAGAAAATCGGTCTTGATGGCAGCGTCGACCTGCGTTTTCAACAACCGCATCAATTCGATTTTGTCCCACTGCGTCATGGCAAGCACTTCGCCGATGGTGCTGCCGGCAATGACTTCTTCGATGTACCAACCCGATTCCTCGTCCGGATCGAGGAAGACGTGCACTTCGGTGACGCGACCGAACAAATTGTGCAGATCGCCCATGATGTCCTGGTAGGCGCCAACCATGAATACGCCGAGATAATAAATTTCGCCGGGGATGATGCGATGAAGCGGGAGCGTATCGCGAACGTCCTGAAGATCGGTGAACTTGGAAACTTTGCCGTCGGAGTCGCAGGTAATGTCGACGATGGTCCCCTGCCGGTCCGGCGGCGTCGTCAGCCGATGAATCGGCATGATTGGAAACAGTTGACCGAGCGCCCAGTGGTCGAGGAGCGATTGGAAGACGGAAAAATTGCAGATGTATTGGTCGCTAAGAGAAGTCTCGAGTTCCTTCACTTCGTCGGGCACGTAACGCAGACCGCGATGCATGTTAACGATTTGCTGGGCAAGCTGCCAATAGAGGGTGTCGATCTTCGCTTTCGATTCGAGGTCGAGCTGGCCGAAATTGAATGTTTCCTGCGCTTCTTCCTTGATCTGCTGGATATCGTGCAAACTCTCGATGCGATTGCCGCGCTTGAGACGCTGTTTCACATCAAGAATGTCGCCGACCAGCTTGTGATCTTTTTCGGTCGCCTCGACTTTCAACCGCGGGACCGTTTTCTCAATCGAACTGAAAGCTTCCATCACCAGCACGGAATGATGCGCGACCACGGCGCGCCCGCCTTCACTGACATTGGCCGGATGCGGGACACCTTCGGAATCGCACACGTCCATGATGTTCCAGACAACGTCGTTGGCGTATTCCTCGAGCGAGTAATTGGCCGAGCTATCGAAATCGCTGCGCGATCCGTCGTAATCGACGCCGAGACCGCCGCCCACATCGAGATACCCGAGGTCGTGACCGAGCTTCGCTAATTTTGCGTAATAGCGCGCGGCTTCGCGGACTGCGCGCTTGATGGTAGAAATGTCGGGGACCTGCGAGCCGACATGGAAATGAATCAGCTTGAGACAATGGGCGAAGCCCGCGTCTTTTAACATTTGGCTCGCAGCGACAAGATTAGTTGTGTCGAGTCCGAACTTGGCGTGCTCACCGCCACTCGGCGACCATTTCCCGGAACCTTTACTGTGGAGCCGAACGCGAATCCCGATGACCGGCTCGACGCCGACTTCTTTCGCAGCTTTGATCGTTTGTTCCAGCTCCTCCAGTTTCTCGACGACGATGACAACCAGTTTGCCAAGCTTGCGGCCGAGAAGCGCAATCCGAATGAAGGCCTGGTCTTTGTAACCATTGCAGATGATCAGGCTTTCCGCGTCCTTGTGCATCGCGAGCGCGGCGACGAGTTCCGGTTTACTGCCAGCTTCCAGTCCGAAATGAAATTGCTGGCCAGCATCGACAATCTCTTCGATGACTTCGCGTAACTGATTCACCTTGATTGGAAAAACGCCGCGATACTGACCGCGATAGCCGAACTCAGTGATCGCGTTGTGAAATGCGAGGTTAACCGATTCGACGCGGTGACGAAGCAGGTCCTGAAAGCGGATAACAAGCGGAAAACTGAGTCCCCGCTTGCGGGCCTCGTTTACAACTTCGAGAAGGTTGATGCTGCCGCCATTTTCCTGAAGCGGCTTGGCAATAACGTTGCCTTCGGCATTGACCGTGAAATAGCCGCCGCCCCAACCATCGACATTGTAGGTTGCGATCGCGGACTCGATGTCCCAGTCTTTCATCTCTTCTTGCGCGCGGCGCCCAGCCGCAGAACGCACAATGATTGAGCACGCCGAACATGCAAGAATCTTCGAAAAACTTATTCACATTTTTTCAGGCCGCTTGTTTTTCCGGCGCGCACGGATAACGTTCGCGCGGGGATGAACAAAACGGTGATTGAGGTGCAGGTCCGCGCAGTGTTGCCAACCAGCGGCGGGTGCGCGGTTTTCATTGGGAACAACGACAAGGTTTTCATTATCTATGTGGATCAAACAGTCGGGAGCGCGATCACAATGTTCATGCGCGATATTGCCAAGGAGCGTCCGCTAACGCACGACTTGATGGCCCACCTGATGACGGCGCTGGGGGCGAAAGTCGAGCGCGTGATCATTAACGACCTGAAAAATGCGACCTACTACGCGCGAGCGATCGTTCGTGCGGAAAACGAATTGCAGCAGAAGAAAATTATCGAACTGGACGCGCGGCCGAGCGACTGCATCGCGATGGCTACGCAGCAGAAAGCGCCGATCTACGTCAGCCAGGAAGTTTGGGACGAAGTCGACGACATGAGCGACGTCCTCCGGAAAATGGAGGAAGAAGGGCTCAAGCCGGATCCCGAAACCGAGTCGGAAGAATAGCAACGTGGTCCGAGCCGGACTGGCACTATTGCATCCAGTTGTTGCGCGTGAGGATGAGCTCCGACGTAAGTTAAAAGTTCAGCTTTACCTGGCCCTCGTGGACTTCAGTCGGGCACGGCGCGTTTAATGGGACGTCGGTTTGCGAGGCGCTCGCCTGCACCAGCTGATTGTCGATCAAGTATTTTTCGACTTCTTCGCCACTGACGTCGGGCAGCATTTTGCCATTGATCTCGATGCAGGGCGAAAGCGGCTGACCGCTTTTCGTTTCCATTTCCCAACGAAAGGCCGGGTTTTGAATGATGTCCTTTTCGGTGTAGGGCAAATTGTATTTCGCCAACACGGCCCGAACGCCGGCGCTCCAGCCGCAATATGTTTTCAGGTAAGCAGTGATTTGAGGCGTATCCATTTCCATGAAGATAACACAGCAATGGAAATCTTCAGTCGCCAAACACATCCCGGTTTTTGCGAATAAAAGATCGACAAGGTGTCGGAGATTTGGCTAAAAGCCCTGCCGGGAGCTCCGATTTTCCCTGAGGCCGTGTTTGACGGAGCTCCCAGCGCCCTAAAATTCTAGATTTTGTGCCGGAGTGGTCTGAGCGACTGGGTCAGCTTTTGTAGACCGAGTTCCAGCCGTGTCTTGACCGTGCCGAGCGGCGCGCGTGTTACCGCCGAGATTTCGCGGTGACTCATTCCCGCAAAAAATGCGAGCTCAAGCGCTTCGCGTTGATGGCGCGGCAGGACGTTCAGTCGCCGATGAAGAAAATGGCGCAAGTCGGAGCGCGAGATGTCATCGCCGGAGTGATTGTCCTGCACCGAGGCCGGCTGTTCGATATGCTCCTGGTAACGTTCTTTCGCGCGACAGTAAGCCTGCTTCCGACGAAGCCGATCGATCGCGCGCCGGCGTGCCAGGGTAACCACCCAGCCGAGCAACTTGCCGGCTTTCGGGGAATAGTGATCGGCCTCGTGCCAAATCTGCAACAGGATGTCCTGCAACACATCGTCGGCGTCGCCTTCTTCGTGCACGACGTTGCCGATGACGGATTTGAGTCTGCCGCCGTGGCGCGAATAAAATTCGTTCAGCGCCTCCGGTCGATGATCGGTGATGGCTTCCATGAGTGCTTCATCGGACACCGTTGCACCGTTGCTGTACTGCAAAGTTGGATTCAACATAAGTTCTTCCGTAACGAGTTTTGCCGCTCCATTTTCATCACGCTTGTTTGCGTAGCTCCAACAATGGAAAATCGGCCTCGTGCGCGCAATCGGGGCAAGCACCGGTTGAATGGTAGGTCAAATCCTTAGACGCGTTGGACTTGGCGAAACGCCGCTCAGGCCGCGGGGCGAAACTGCATCGCGAATTTGCGCAGACGCGCTGCAAACTTTTGGCGCGGCCGTGCGGCTGCTGTTGACGGCAAAGAGTCGTCCTCCGCTTCCAACATCGACATCCGCGCCAGCACTTCATCGGTTGGAATTACCCAATCCATGGGGATGGAATGACAGTTGTGAGTCGGACAGACCAAGCGCAGCGGTCCGGTGCCGCGCGTGCCGCCAACAACCAGAATTTCGCGACCTTCAATAATCTGACCGCAGGCAAGACAGTAACGCTTCTCGTCAAGTGATCGCCATTTTCGGTAGCGATCGAGCCGCTGCAGAATCTCGATCTTTTCCGCGCCGGAGAGTTCGATTGGAGCGAACAGTGGCATCGCGGCGAAGAATGGCAGTCGCGAGCAGTAGCGACAATCAGACGAATGGCGAATCCAGTTATCGGTAAAAATCTGATGATCAGTGGCGCGAGGTTGCTCATTACGAGGCAAATCAAGTTCCCAAGCGCTGCGAACAAATCGGCGCCGCTTCTTTTTCCATAAAACTCACATCCACGTAAAGCGAGTTGCGCGTTTTGAAGGTGAGATGAAGACGATCAACGGACGTAGGTCAAATGGGGAACATTTTCTCGATTCGACGGCGGCGGCAATGAAGCGGATGGAACTTTATTGCGCCGCGCATCCGGGCAGTCCGTCGGCCGCGCGCCGGCCGCGTCTGTTTCTTCGCAGTCATCTTTGGATCGCGCTCATGGGTCCGAGTGTCGAAGAAGGAATTGTCGGCATCGGTCCAACGGTAGAAGGGGCGCTTCGCGCTTTTGACGCCCAATATCTTGCGGGTTTGCGCCCGCCGTCTCATGCGCTTAGGCGCGGACTTTATAACTCAAGGTTGAGCGCAGCCTGATCGGATTGACCGCACCGCGCACGCGCGGAAATCGCGTCTTGTAACCGCGCTAGAATTTGATCGTCGTCCGCAGGCCGACTTCGTTGCTATAGAAGTCGACGGTGGATATCGAGCCGGAGTTTTGCCGGCGCAGATAATAGCCGCCAAACGACCAATAGCGCGTCAGCAAAACATCGGCGGAAGGTTGCACATAAAAATAATCGTCGCGCAACGTCCGGAGAGGCATCGGCAAGTCGATTGTATTGAAGTATTCGACATGCTCGTAGCCAGCCAGCATCGTTAGATATAACTGCTTGCACACGCGCTCTCGTATCATCCCGCTCACACTTGTATCGACGTAATCTTGCGCGGTAAGCGCAGTGGCCCCACCCGTTCCCATTCCGAACACGGCAGCCGCCGCCGAGTTGTAAATCTGCCGACTCGCCCCGAAAACGAGCTTGGTGTTATCGCATGGAGAATAGGTTGCGGAGATCGCAAAGACCGGAGTCGTATAAGTTCGGCGCGCGATGTTTTGAAAATCCCGGAACTCTTCGCCGGCAATGATATCGAGCGTGAATTCTTTGCCTGGAGTGTAATTGAGATGGGCGTTAGTCCGCACCATCGTCTGATTAGGCGTGGGAAAATCCACCGCGTTATAGCCCCCTTCGACGCCCATACCGAGCACGAGACTCTGGTTAAAACCGTGATTCAAATAAAGATCGGCTACATACAGCTCTGAACTGATCAGAGGGCGCGCATATTCCGTCCTGTTCATCCTTAGCTCGGCAAAAATAAAATCGCGCGGCGTCATGTTATAGTTTGCGCTCAGGTTGGTGTTGTAAATATCGAGGTCGGTTCGACCGTTAGTAGTCCCAAGACCTGATCGCTCTTCGGTTGCGGCCGCGAGCACGATATTATTTAGAATCGCCACGTCCTGACTCAATCTCAACGTCAGGTTGCTCGTCTTATAGCCTCCCACCACTCTGATAAAATGTTGATCCGAATCGAATTCGTTGTGGTCATCATATCGATAAATGTTCGGCAGATAGTTGACCATCAGAAATGTCTCCTGTTTCGCGACATCGCCGATGCCCACCATCAGACTCGGTTGAATCAGGACGAACCAATCGTCCAGCCGATTCATGTGAGTCAGACCGATGTTGTCGTCATAGGCCCCTCGGATGGATAGATGGAGTGCGTAATCAAATGGACCATGGTTTGGCCCGAATTGACCCGTGATCAGACCATTACCGGTGGGAGTGTCGTCGGCCGGCAAGGGCGCTGCCAACGACGAAAGGGTTGGAGTGAGATCAAGGTTCTGCGCGCGAAGCGGCAGCGCGAATGAGACACAACCAGCCAGCAGCAGCAGCAGCAAGAGCGGCCGGCGATAAGGGTCTATTCTGCCTGTGCAAGATCGACATCTTCCCATGAATCGGACCGTGAAGCAGCGAGCGTTCCAAATAATCTCATGGAGCGTCAATCCAATAACTGCCCGCGTAGCGGGATAATTCCCTGGCGTTAAGAAACTCTCGATTAAACGATTTCTCCGAGGCGAGCTGGCGAGTCTCAGTTGCGCCGCTTGCGCGAGGGTTTTGCGCGTTCGTGGCCAACATGGCCATCGCGGTCAAGCACCAATATCCTTCTCGCGCCCTGCGCAGGGGCTTTTGCTTTCTCGAAAATCGCGCACAACCCGACATCGTAAAACGTGACCGCGAGTTCGTGCTGCCTGGCGAAGCGCTTGATCTGTTGCTTCCGCTTGCCTGCGCTCATGCGCCGAGGCCACAGCCGCGCAAGCTGCGAATTGTAAACCGCGCAAATCTCCTGTCTCTCGAGTTCGGTTTCAATCAGGTTGGCAAGCTTGCGCATCAGAGGACCGCCTCCCCGTGTCTACAGCCGCTCCATGTAAAAGCAATCCAGTTCATTTCTAAGGTTTTAAGTGCTCCGCGCGGCAGCGTGCCGCAGAGGAACAATCAGACGCACGAGAATTATTTTTATTCGATGCTCCGCGAATATCCCTATTCCGATCAGGCGCCTTTTTTGCCTTTCGAGGGAAGGCTTTTACGAGTAAGATCACGACTTCGGGCGATTTGTTCCAGGTTATGAACAAAAAAAAAGTCGCGGCTGGCGGCACGCGTAAATCGAATAGTCGACGTCGTACTGGAACGAACGGCGCTCGACGTGACGGGTTCGATCGAAGGAACGAGCGGCCGAAGCGATCAGCGGCGAAGGTGCGCCGTGGAAAGGGCGAGTTCGAAATAGTCGAACTAACCAAAGGCGAGCGAACCGAGCTGGCCCTGCGGCGCTCGGAAGAACGGTATCGCATTTTGTTCGACCTCGTTCCGGTGGCCGTTTATGCCTGCGATGCCGACGGAGTCATTCATGAATATAACCGTCGCGCCGTCGAATTATGGGGGCGCGAACCGGAGCGAAACGGGGCGGAGCCAAGGTTTTGCGGCTCGTATAAGATTTACTATCCGGACGGGCGCCCGATGCCTCATCAAGACTGCCCGATGGCGCGAGCTTTACACGGTGAAGAATTGGGACCGAAGGATTTGGAAATTGTCGTGGAACGCCCAAATGGAGAGCGAAGACACGTCATTCCTGCTCCCCGCGTCTTGAAAAACCGCCGCGACGAAATCATAGGCGCGATCAATTGCCTTTATGACGTCACCGCCCTCAAAAAAGCCGAAGCGGAATTAAAACGATCGAAAGAGATGTTGGAAAATCTTGTCCAGCAACGCACCAAAGCACTGCGCGCCGCCAACGCCGAACTGGAAAATGAAATTATGCGTCGAAAAGGGCTGGAAGGACAGATTCTCGAGATTAGCGACCGCGAGCAAGAACGCCTCGGTCAGGAATTGCACGACGGACTTTGCCAGCAATTGACCGCGATCGGGTTCCTGGTCCGTGCCACCGCACTACGACTCAACAATCATCGGGTTGTACACCAGGAGGATTTGGAAAAAATCGCCCAGTTGATCAATAGCTCAGTCATGGATGCGCGCAATATCGCCCGCGGTCTACACAAGGAAGAGATTGGCGCGCCCGAATTCGTGCCGGCGCTGAGAAACATGGTGGAACGGAAAATTTGGAAGACACCATGTCGTCTTAAAATAAAAACTGAGCTCAACATCGAAGACGACAGAGTCGCCTCCCAGCTTTATCGGATTTTGCGCGAAGCACTGATCAACGCGAATAAACACGCTCGCGCCACTCAAATTGTTTTGGAAGTGCGCCGCGTTAAGGATGAACTCATCTTCAGCGTGACCGATAACGGCGTCGGACTTCTCAGGAAACCAAAGGCCGGCCATGGGCTGGGCTTTCACATCATGCAATACCGAGCCCAATCGATCGGCGCGCGCCTGGAATTCGAGTCTCGCAAGAAAAGCGGATCGCGCGTTGGGTGTTATCTGCCATTGTCGGTGATCAAGTGAAGAGCGCGACCGCGGAAAAAGAAAGCGCAAAGCCTGGTTCCAAGTCGGAGAAGGCAAAGCGCATCATCATTGTTGACGATCATCCATTGTTTCGAAAAGGACTCGAGCAGTTGATCAACAGCTCGGACGACGGTTTCAACATTTGCGGTGAAGCCGGCGACGCGGCCGAAGGCATGACGGTGATTCGCCGGCTGAAACCCGACCTTGTCATTGTCGATCTTAGCCTGCCGGGTGCCAACGGGATCGAGCTGATCAAAAACATCCGCGCCGAATTTCAAAAGCTGCCCGTGCTCATTCTTTCGATGCACGATGAATCGCTCTACGCTTTGCGCGCATTGCGGGCGGGCGCGCAAGGTTACGTCATGAAACAGGAGGCGCTCGAGAATGTTATCAACGCGATCCGCGAAGTGCTCGCCGGCCGGCCATATCTCAGCCACGACATGTCGGCGAAACTGATCACCAATTTCGCAAGCGGAAGCAATCAGGCCAATCCAACCGACAAATTGAGCGATCGTGAGCTGGAAATCCTCGAATTGATCGGGAAAGGTCGCGACGTTCACGAGATCGCGCGCGCGCTGCACATCAGCGCCAAGACGGTCGAGACCCATCGCGCACACATCAAAGAGAAATTGAACTTGAAGAACGCCCGCCAGGTGACTCGCTTCGCCGTGCAATGGTTGGAAGGCCAGGCGGCCTGAGATGTCTGCGAAGCACGCTCAGCAAAATAAAAAGCGCGTTCTTTTGGTGGACGATCATCCCGTTTTACGCAAGGGGCTCGTGCGCCTGATTGATTCGAAAGAAGAATTCACTGTCTGCGGCGAGGCCAGCACAGCGGTTGATGCGATGGCGCTGATTCGAGAACTCGAACCCGATCTCGTCATCGTCGATATCGGTTTGCCCGGCACGAGCGGAATCGAATTGACCAAAACGATTCGCATCGAATTTCAGCAGCTACCGGTCTTGATTCTTTCCATGCACGAAGAAGCGCTTTACGCGACGCGCGCGCTGCGGGCAGGCGCGATGGGTTATATCGTGAAACAGGACGCGATCGACAACATCGCCGCAGCACTTCGAGACGCACTAAACGGGCAACGTTATCTTAGCCCGGCGATCGCGGCGCAACTCCAGCATAACGGCCCCGACGGGCAAACGCCTTCGACCGACGATCCGGCGAATCTTTTGACCGATCGCGAATTCGAAATCTTCGAGCTGATCGGCAAAGGCCACGAAGTTCGAGAAATTTCCGACGCGCTCGGCGTCAGCCCGAAAACTGTCGAAGCCCACCGCACCAACATTAAAGAAAAACTGAAGCTCAAGAACGCGCGGCAGGTCGCGCGTTTGGCCGTGCAATGGCTCGGTCAACGCGGCATGTAATCCGAACATCTGCGCTCGACTCGCGCACTGGCGGCGATAATTGTTGAGCAATGCGGACACACGCGAAGATCGACAGTTTCCTCGCTGCCTTCGCCGCCGTTTTCATTTGCGCTTCATCATTCGCGACCACCAAAGGCCTGAGCCAGATCGTGACGCCGGATTTGCAACCGGAAGGCGATCTTTCTATGAGCCTGCAAATCCAGGATAAGCGCATCGCCAATCCCTACGAACTCCAAGCCGAGCTCGGCCTGACAAAATGGGCGGAAGTGGCCGTGTTCCAAGGCTTCAAACCGAACGAGGAGATTCTCGCCAGCGAGTTTGGCATCCTGATGAAAGAGCCTTACCTCCTTTCGATTGGGTTCATCAATTGGTCACCTCGTCAGAGTGTCGACCCTCAGCCGTACATCGAAGCGGGGTATTACACCGAGCACCACAAGTTCATCGTTGGAGCGATTCGTGCCGGATCCAAGAACGAGGCGATTCTCGGGTACGCTTACGACTTCAACAACAAATTCCGTGCGCAGGTCGATTTTCAAAGCGGCAAAGAGAACTCATCCACCATCGGTTTTACCTGGAACATCACACCGGATTTTCAGTTTAACCCGGCGATCTACTTCGCGAATTATCATCCGGAACGGATCATGGGTTACGTCGTTTTCACCTACACGTTTCATCTTTGGGCGAAAGATAAGAAGGAAAAGGATCAGAGTGTTCCCGGTGGATAACGGGCAATTCGAAGCCATCGCCAAGGTGACGGCGCAAAAAGATGTTGCGGGACTGGCCGGCCGGAGAGAAGCTCGCATCCGATGAGAAGCAGCAGGAGCGACCGGGCCGTTGTCGCTGCTTTCCTTTGCACAGCTTTTCTTTGGACGCTGGCGCTGAGCGCTTCGCCACAATTGCACCAGCGCATTCACCGCGACGCAAATCGAGGGGATCACGTTTGCGCGGTTACAATGATTGCCTCCGGCAACTACGATCATTCTTTAGCTGCCCCGCTCGTCAACGTTCCGGCTCTAGTCGATCAACTTTCTTCAATTCCGGCTCTGAATCCGCAGTGGGTTGAGTCGGTGTTTCTTCTCGCTCGTATTTTCGAACACGCGCCGCCCGCGCTGGTCTGAGCACAAATTCAGCCGCGTTTTGCACGCGGAGTAAATCGTTAGGCCACTTCGCCTGAATCGCGGCTCGCATTTGTGCAGATGCGTCTGCTTTTACCCGGCGTTCGCTGAAATACGAATGCCACAACCAATCAACAAACTTTGAAAACAAGAATACTCAATGAAAAAATTTCCAATCTTCGCCGGCGCAGTGTTCATGATGACGAACATCGCGATGGCACAGGAAGCCGTTTCAACACCCGCCGCTTCCACTACAACTGCAAGATCGACACCAGCGCCGTCGCCCGGGGCCACCCCTGAAACTGCGAGCGCGCAAAGCGTCACCGTAACTTCCCAAGAACTCGACATTTCGCGCGAAGCGATAGTGCCGAGCCTTGGCGCAACGCGATACACAATCGGGCCCGATCGGCTCGATTCGCAGGCGCAAGGCGAGAACGCGCCATTCAATCAAACCATTTTGCGTTTCCCCGCTGTGGCCCAGGACTCATTCGGCCAGCTCCACGTCCGCGGTGAGCACGCGAATTTGCAATACCGGATCGACGACGTGCTTTTGCCGGAAAGCATTCCCGGCTTCGGGCCGGAATTGGCAACGCGTTTTGCCGACAACATCTCGCTCATGACCGGTGCGCTCCCGGCTCAGTTCGGTTTTCGCGAAACCGGCGTGATCGACATTCACACCAAAAACGGCGCGGCTTTTATCAACAGCGAAGCTTCCATTTATGTTGGAAGTTTCGATACCTTCGTGGAAAGCCTGGAGCGCGGCGGCGTGACCGGCAAACTTAGCTATTACGTCTTGCAAAGTTACTTGCACGATGGGATCGGCATCGAAAATCCCACCAGCAGCAACAGCCCGATTCACGACAATACCGATCAATTCAAAGAATTCGCTTACTTGTCTTACATCATCGACGACACCAGCCGATTTTCGCTGTTGGCCGGCGACAACCACAATGATTTTCAAATCCCAAACAGCCCTGGGCAGATGCCAATGTTCAACGACATGGGGAGGACGAATTTTAACTCAGCCAAACTGAACGAGAACCAATCGGAAGACAACGCCTACGAAATTCTCACGTATCAAAAGAACGCGGGAGACTTCAATTTTCAGGCGTCGGTATTCAATCGTTATAGCTCTATTCTTTTCCGTCCTGACCAAGTCGGCGATCTCATTTTTAACGGGGTCGCGTCCCGGGTCGACCGCGACATTCTTTCCAACGGCTTGGAGTTCGATTCGAGTTACAAGCTCAACGCCGAACACACGATTCGCGGCGGTCTCATTTTCACCGAGCAGTACGCCACCGTCGATACCGTTACTTCGGTCTTTCCGGTGGACGTGAATGGAAACCAAATCAATTCCGCGTTTGGCCACACTCCGCAGCGCAAAGTCGATAATCACGAAAAGTACGGCTACTTCTACGGCTTCTATTTGCAGGACGAATGGAAACCGCTCGACCAAGTCACGGTCAACTTTGGCGGACGCTTGGATTTCGTGAATGCGTTTTCGGATGAGAACCAGTTGAGTCCGCGACTTAACGTCGTTTACAAACCATGGGATTTGACCACGCTCCACGTTGGTTACGCGCGTTACTTCACCCCCCCGCCGTTGGAAGCAGTCCCGCAAAGCACAATCGCCAAATTTACAATGACGACTAACGAATCGGCCATTACCAAAGATTCACCCATTAGCGCCGAGCGCGCCGATTATTTCGACGCCGGAGTCACTCAAAAAATCATGGAAGGATGGAATGTCGGACTCGATGCCTTTTACAAAAGCTCGCACTCGACTCTAGACGAAGGGCAGTTTGGAGCGGCCCTCATTCAATCATCGTTCAATTACAAGCGGGGCCGAATTTACGGCGGCGAATTTACTACCAATTATGATCACGGTCCGTTTTCGGCTTACGGAAACTTGGCATGGGGATGGGCCCGCGGCACGCATTGGAGTTCTTCGCAGTTCCTCTTCAGCCCGGAGGATTACAAATTCGTCAAAAAACATTGGATCTTTCTCGACCACGACCAGCGGGTGACCGCTTCGACTGGTGCTTCCTACACTTGGAACGACTGGAAAGCTGCCGCTGATCTCCTTTATGGAAGTGGACTTCGAAGAGGATTCGTCAACACCAAGAGCGTGCCCGACTACACAACTGTGAATTTATCACTTCAACGAAATTTCAAAATTCCGAAGGTCCCCGGCAGCTTCAAAATCCGATTCGATATCACGAATTTGTTCGATGAAGTTTACGAATTGCGCGATGGCAGCGGTATCGGCGTCTTCGCCCCGCAATTCGGCCCCCGGCGCGGATTTTACGGCACCGTAGCTTATGATTTCTGACGCTGTCGGAGCTGATCTGGCAACCGATCGGAACGCAACAGCACGAAGGTCTCAGTTCGCGCAAAAGTCGGCGCGATGTTATCGGTGTTCCTCAAGAGGTGGAAATGAGGAACTTCATTTTTGCGGCAGTTACGTTCTTTTCGGTGGAAATCGGTTTCGCACAACAACTGGCACCCAGTCCAAATTCGACGCCCGCATCATCGTCTGATGTCGAAGCTTTGCGTCAGCAAGTGCAAGCGCTGACTGAAACGGTAAAAGAGTTGCAGCAACAAGTGAAAGACCAGCAAGCGATAAAGAAAGAGAACGGAAGCGAGCCTTCGTCATCGCCAACTCCGGAGGCGTCCCCGGTTACTGCAGCAGCATCGCCGTCGCCCGCCGCGAGCGCGGGTGCGCATTTCGCGACCGACGATGCGTCTGTCGTTTCATCGACAACGACCACGCCACCCAGTCCGAGCGTGAACGCAAACGGGACCGCTGTTTCCGGAAATTTTCCGACCAGCGATACATCGGTCGTTTCATCGACGCCGGAAACAATTTCAAGCACCGGTGCGGGCGCTTCGTTGACGCAACCGATCAGCATCGGCGGCGGGAAGAATTATATGAACATTTCGTTCGACGGATTGTTTGCGCTCGCCGGTTCGACCGCGCGCGATCTCGGTGACATCGAGCGCGGAGACCATGATCCGCAGCAGCGCGGTTTCAACGCGCGCAACATCGAGCTCGCCTTCGACGGCGCGGTGGATCCCTATTTCGAAGGTTTCGCCAACATTGTCTTCAAACTCGACAACGACAACAACACCGATGTCGAAGTCGAAGAAGCGTTCCTACAAACGACGAGTCTGCCGTTCAACCTTCAACTCAAAGCCGGACAATTTTTCGCCGCATTCGGCCGGATCAATCCCACGCACCCGCACACCTGGGACTTTGCCGACGCGCCGATTGTCCACGCGCTTTTGCTGGGCGGTGACGGTTTGCGCGGCGTCGGCACACAAGTTTCCTGGATCGTGCCGGTTCCGTGGTACTCGCAATTAATTCTCGGCGTGCAAAACGGGCGCGGCGGCACCGGTTACTCATTTCGCAATCCGGGCGACGGCGGAATGTTTTTCGATCGCAAGACAACTGATCGCGAACTGCGCGGCCTGGAGGACTTCGTCTGGATCCCGCGCTGGGAAAATTCTGTCGATCTTAGTCCAACCCAGGTTGTGCTCGCCGGCGTTTCCGGCGCGTTTGGATCGAATGAGACCGGCGGAAATGCGCGCACGCAGATTTATGGCGGCGACCTCCTCTACAAATGGAAAAGCGCGAACGCTGAAGGCGGATTCCCGTTCGTGAAATGGCAAACCGAATTCATGTATCGTCGGTTCGAAGCCGGCCGCGGCATGAACGAATCGTTTCCGGTCGCGGAAACGTTTCACGATTGGGGACTTTACTCGCAGGTGCTCTGGGGATTCAAGAAAGGCTGGGTCGCCGGAATTCGCGGTGATTATTACGACGCCGAGGATTCGAGATTTACCGATGACATGGATCGACAATCCCGGTCGCGCATCTCCGCGAACTTGACCTGGTATCCGACCGAATTTTCCAAGATCCGTTTGCAGTACAATCACGACTTCATCGATGACACGTTTTTCCTGGCCGGTCGCGATGTTGATTCGGTTTTCCTGCAGTTTGAATTCATCCTCGGCGCTCACGGCGCGCACAAATTTTAAATCATGAAAAGAATTCCCTTAGTTCTGTTCGCAACCATTGCCTGCGCCTTGACGGCGCACGGGAAACTCAATGTCGTTGCCACCCTTCCCGATTTTGGTTCCCTCGCCCGCGAAATCGGCGGAGATAAGATCGACATCGTCGTTCTTGCCAAGGCGACCGAAGATCCGCACTTCGTCGATGCGCGTCCGAGTTTTGTCGTGTCATTGCGCAACGCCGATGTTTTGATCGACGGCGGCGCCGAACTCGAGATCGGTTGGCTGCCGCCGCTCTTGCAAAACGCGCGCAATCCAAAAATCGAGGTCGGCAAACCTGGACGCGTTCAGGCCTCGGGGGGAATTCGTCTGATGAACGTGCCGGCAACCGTGACCCGGGCCGCCGGCGACGTGCACGCGCTGGGTAATCCGCACTTCACCGTCGATCCAATTATCGCAAAGGCGATCGCACAGCACATCGCGCAATCGTTCGCCGCGCTCGATTCGGCAAACGCTGCATTTTACGACGGCAATTACAAAAAGTTCGAAGGGACCATTAATGCGAAGCTGCAAGAATGGGGCGCGGCGATGTTGCCTTTCAAGGACCAGCACGTCGTCGCTTATCACGATTCGTGGCCGTATTTCGGGCATCGCTTCGGCATTAACATCGACATCTTCCTCGAACCGAAGCCTGGTATTCCGCCATCGCCTTCACATTTGACGGAAGTGATCGCACAAATGAAAGCGCAACACGTCAAAGCGGTGATCGTCGAGCCATATCACGATCGGCGGATCGCCGAAAAAGTCGCTAGCGCGACCGGCGCGAAAGTGGTCGAGTTTTCGCAATTTCCCGGCGGAATTCCGGGAACGGACACCTACGCCAAGTTAATCGACACGCTCATCTCGCGGCTCGCGGCCACGCTCAAATAATATGTGGGAAGTAATGTTTTGGCCGATCGTGGCCTGCATCCTTTTGCCGTGGCTGTTGGTTTATCTCGGCCTTCACGTCGTCCAGCGCGGCATTATCTTCATCGATATCGCGATGGCGCAAATGGCGTCACTTGGAATTTGTCTGGCCGTCCTGCTCCATCTAGATCTCGAAAGCTGGACCACGTTCGGCATCGCGCTCGCTTTCACTTTAGTTGGCGCGGCCATCTTTTCTGTAACCGGAAAACGAGCGAGTCAGATTCCACAGGAAGCGGTCATCGGTATTTCCTATGTCGTTGCCGCTGCGGCCGCGGTTTTGTTGTTGAGCCGCGCGGCTGAGGGCGACGAAGAGATCAAGAATATGCTGGTCGGAAATATTCTGCTCGTGACACCGCGTGAAGTTTGGGAGCGGTTCGCGCTCTTTGTTGCGGTCGGCGTCTTCCATTTTGTCTTCCGCAAAAATTTCCTGCTCGTTTCCTACGATCGCGACGGCGCCTACCAAAAAGGGTTGCGCGTGCGCTGGTGGGATTTTCTCTTTTATGCCGTTTTTGGCCTGGTGGTAACGAGTTTTGTGCGCATCGCCGGCGTGCTTCTGATTTTCAGTTACCTGATTGTGCCGGCCGTTTGTGGAATCAATCTCGCGCAGCGAATTGGGAGTCGATTGTTTATCGGCTGGATCATAGCGCTCATTGGCGGAGTCGCCGGATTGTTTTTGTCCTACTGGTGGGATTTGCCCTCCGGCGCGGCGATTGTTTGCACTTTCGGAGCGCTCTTGATCGCCGTGGCCGGTTACACCCTAATTCGCGCCCGGCTGCGGGAGAATTAGTCGTCGATGCGTCGCTGCGCTTTTTGCTGATGCGATAATCACGGTATCTTGCGCTCAAATGGAGCGGGTAGACTCCCATCTTCACCATTCGCATGGGCAGAAGGATTTCGGCGCGGCGTTTGCGATTGGGGTGACGTTGAACCTTGCCTACGTGATTGTGCAAATCGTGTTCGGCATTGGGGCGCATTCGCTGGCGTTACTGGCAGATGCGGGACACAATTTCGGAGACGTACTCGGACTTCTACTGGCGTGGGGCGCAGTTTATCTCAGTAAAACGCGGCCAACTCCGCGCCGAACCTACGGGCTCGGTCGCTCATCAATTCTCGCAGCGCTCGCCAACGCCGTCTTATTGCTCGTGGCCGTCGGTGGCATCACTTGGGAAGCCATCCGGCGGTTCAGTAATCCAGGAGAAGTTGGCGGCAGAACGGTAATGACAATTGCTGCTATCGGAATAGTACTCAACGGCTTGACGGCGTTCTTATTTTTTGCGGGGCGGGAACATGACCTGAACATCCAAGGCACATTCCTGCACATGGCGTCGGACGCGGCGGTTTCAGTGGGAGTGGTCATAGCGGGCGGGTTAATCATTTTGACCGGCCGGCATTGGATCGACCCGGCCGCCAGCCTCATTATTAATGCCGTTATTATTTGGAGCACATGGGGATTGTTGCGCGACTCGATCGCGATGGCGCTCGATCTCGTGCCGGCCAATGTCGATCCCATCGCGGTTCGCACATATTTAGAAGCGCAAAAAGGAGTGGCCGCCGTTCATGATTTACATATCTGGCCGCTTAGCACTACCCGAACAGCGCTGACCGTGCACTTAGAAATGCCCGGCGGATCGGCGGGAGATAAATTCCTACATGAGCTTTGCGAATATCTCCATGACGAGTTCGGCATTGAACATTCGACTCTTCAAATCGAGCAAAATGCAGAAGCATGCTCTTTAGGTCCGTAATTGGTTAGGCCAATCCAGACTCTGCTCCGGCAGAGTCGTCGATAAATTGTTGTCAGGTTTCTTTGCTGATGTTGTCATGATCGCGCTATCTTTGGAGAGATGAATCTGGCTGAGCATTCCCGTTTTCGGCATTCGCATAATTTCGTGAGCGACTTCACGAAAGGTGAACGCCGTACCCACATCGTAATTGCCATCACCGGCGTAATGATGGTGGTCGAAATCACGGCCGGCGTTCTTTCTCACTCCATGGCGTTGCTGGCCGACGGGTGGCACATGAGCACGCACGTCACCGCGTTCCTCATCACAGCGATCGCCTATTATTTCATGCGCCGGCATTCATCGAGCGAGCAATACAGTTTTGGGACAGGCAAAATCGGCGTCCTCGGTGGATTCGCCAGCGCGGTCGTCCTCTCCGTCGTCGCACTGCTCATGGCCGGCGAATCTGTCCACCGTCTCTTTGTTCCTTTGGCGATTCATTTTAACGAGGCAATCGGCATTGCTTGCGTTGCGCTGACGGTAAATCTCGTCTGCGCTCTCCTTCTCAAGGAAGATCATCATCACCACCACGCGGACGATCATCATGGACATGATCATCATCACGATTTGAATCTGCGCGCGGCCTATTTGCATGTGTTGGCGGATGCATTCACCACGTTCCTCGCCATTATTGCCCTAACTTCCGGCAAGTTTTTCGGTTGGGGCTGGCTCGATCCAGTTGTGGGCCTTGTCGGAAGTGGCGTCGTTTTTTCCTGGGCTTACCAATTGTTGCGAGATACCAGCGGCATTTTGGTCGATCGCACACCGCTTTCCTCCGATTTGCCTGAAGAAATCCGGCGCGCGGTAGAAAACGACGGCGATTCGATGGTGACCGATCTCCACGTCTGGCAGGTCGGCGCCGGAAAATTTGCGGCCATTGTTTCGATCGTCGCGCACGAACCGAGGCCGTCCGATCATTATCGAGAGCGCTTCCGCGAGCACGAGGAACTTGTGCACGTTACGATCGAGACGCAGCATTGCCGGGAAGACCATCCCGCGGCCGCGGGAGTCGCAAGCTCTTGAACGGCCAAATCACCTTCTGGCAGGTTGCGGCGGCTTACGTGTTTGCGCTTGCCGGCGGAACCATCAGCACATCGCTGCGTTTAACTCACAAACCCCTGTGCGCATTGATCAGTTTCGCGGCCGGCACACTGCTGGGCGTGACCCTGTTCGCGATTTTGCCGGAAAGTTTAACTAATTCTCCTTGGTGGGCGGTCGTATTAGCGGCGGCGTCCGGATACGCGCTCTTTTTCTTCGTCAGCAAATATGTTCATCACGTTTGTCCCGCTTGCGCGGCTAGCCACTTTGACGCTGACTCGACAAAGCATTTTAACGAGATCGCCTCAGCATTGATTGTCGCGCTGGCAATCCACAGCACGACCGACGGGTTGGCGCTCGGAATCGGACAGGAGACGCAAGTTACCACGGCCGGTCAGTGGTCGCTCTTTTCTGCTCTTTGTATTCACAAGATTCCGGAAGGCCTCGCGTTGGGCAGCCTCTTAATTGGCGCTGGCTTGCAAAGGGCGCGCGCACTCGGTTGGGTCGCGGCGGTGGAAGCCACAACTCTATTAGGTGGAGTAATCGGGTTTTGGTTTTTGGCGAGCACCTCCACGTTTTGGCTGGCGCTATTTATGGCCCACGTCGGCGGCGGATTCCTCTATCTGGCCGCACACGCCGTTCTCGGAGAGATGCTGAGACACGGCAAAGGACTGGTCCTGAAAAGCTTCTCGCTCGGCGTCGCATTGATCGGTGGACTCAATATTGGGTTGCGAATGCTCGCCTGATAGCAAAATCCGTTGATTTCAACGCCCCGCGGGTGTAATTCGTCCCCCGATGAAATCGCCAATCGCTTTTTCGATCGTTGTCCTTGCGATTGGAACAATGTCAGACGCGTTCGCGCAGTACCCTCCGGTAAGTGCTGGGTCTCCGGCCGGAGGAATCGCGCTGCCCGGCGCCGATTCCGGCGGGACAACCGGCGCAAAATCAACTGCCACACCCAGCGAAAGTAACACTGACGAAAACGACGACACGCTTTATCGCGGTAAGACCAGTGAAACAGAGAATCCCATGCTTCGGGATGAAGGACCTTTGCATTTCAAAACTCGCCCCAAGGAAAAGGTTCAGGAAGTTGATTCGCTGAAAAAGCTCCAGAGCAGTGGCTCGGACCCGAAGTTTCAAGGCAATCTTCTCTATTCGGGCGTGACCTCCATCGAGAGTGTCACGGCAAAGGCAAATGAAACTCGCAACGAGGCCGACCAGGGAGATCCGCGTTTTAAAACGAAGCGGTTAACTTTCTCACCGGACAAGAATGACGAGCCGAAGAAAGCCCAATCCGATTCCAGTCCATCCCCCACTCCTTCGCCGACTGCATCACCAACCGCGAAGGATTCGCGCGCGCCGAAGCAATAACTTGGGTTCACAGCAAGAATCGGTGTTAGTCGCGCTTTGGTTTCAAAAGCGGAAACAAAATCACGTCGCGGATTGATTCGGCGCCCGTAAACAACATTGCCAGGCGGTCGATCCCCAGACCAAATCCTCCTGCCGGCGGCATTCCGTGTTCGAGCGCGAGCAAGAAATCTTCGTCCAGTTTTTGTGTTTCCTCGCCCGCCTGCTCCGACAGCCGTTGTCGCTGGACGTCGGGATCGTTCAACTCCGTGTAACCGGGAGACATTTCTACTCCGTTGATGATGAGTTCGTAAACATCGACCAACGATGGATCAGCCGCGTTCTGTTTCGCCAATGGCACCAATTCCTTCGGGCAGTGGGTGACAAACAATGGATCGAAAGTTTTTTCTTCCACCAACTTTTCAAAAACGTGCTGCGTAACTTCGAAATCGGCCAGCTGTGGCAGGATCTCGAGATTGAACTCGCCGCTCGCGCGGGCGCGCCGCTGCTCGCTGGAAATGTTGAACCAATCCTTACCCGCCACTTCGCGGACAAGATCGACATAACGCGCGCGGCGCCACGGCCGCTTGAGATCGATCGTTCTCATCACTTTCTCATCGGCATCGCGATGTTCGATCTTCAATGAGCCGCAAATTTCCTCGGCCGCCTGACAAATCAGTTCTTCGATCAGGTTCGCCATTTTCTCGAAATCGGCGTAGGCCCAGTAAACTTCGAGCATGGTGAATTCCGGATTGTGCTTCCGTGAAACGCCTTCGTTTCGAAAATTTCGGTTCAATTCAAACACTTTAGTGAACCCCCCAACCAAAAGGCGCTTCAAATAAAGCTCAGGCGCAATGCGTAAATAAAGATCGAGTCCCAATGCTTTGTGGCGAGTGCTGAAAGGCGCAGCGGCCGCGCCGCCGGCCACCGTTTGCAAAATCGGCGTCTCCACTTCGACAAAACCGCGATCTTCCAGGAACCGGCGAATTTCGCGCACCATCGCGATGCGTTTCTGAAATGCCTTCCGCGATTCATCGTTTGCGACAAGATCCACATAGCGCTGTCGATAGCGCGCTTCGACATCCTGCAAGCCGTGCCATTTTTCCGGTAGCGGCCGGAGCGCCTTGGCCAGCACTTCGAATTTGTGCGCTTTCAGCGTCGGCTCGCCGGTCTTGGTCAAAAAACAAGTGCCTTCTAATCCGATGAAATCGCCGAGATCGAGCAGTTTGAAAATCTCCATCGCCTCCGCGCCGATTTCTTTCTCATGGAAATATGCCTGAATGCGGCCGCTGGCATCTCGAAGATCGACAAAGTGGCTCTTGCCCATGTCGCGATGCGCCGTGATTCGGCCGCCAGCACGAAGCGATTCGCCCTCCTTGAATTTCTGACGAACTTCCGCGATCGAGCCCGATGTTTCAAAGGCTCGACCAAAAGGTTCCACGCCACGGGCACGAAGCGCCTCTAGTTTCTCGCGGCGTTGCGCAATCAATTCATTTTCCGGCTCCATGCGTCGCGGTTACGGAACGCTCTCTTTTTACATTCCGCAATTGGAAATCCTTAAATGCCAGTCCGATACCCGTGCAGTGCCAGTCCGCCTCGGACCTTGCACCTCGGACTTTATTGGTTTGCCAATAAAACGTCGGCGATGAGATACTCGGCGGTGGATCGAGCTCTCCGAGCTCGATGATAATTGGGCGGCGAAGCCGCATCTGTTTAACATCGCCCGCGGAGCGGCCGATCCACCGATCCATGCCACTCGATTTACCCAAAACTACTTCGAAACGCGACGGACCACTGGTGAAGCAGTTCTCCGTTTTTCTGCCGAACAAAGTCGGCGCCATGCTCGACATCGTGAAATTGCTCAACTCACACGAGATCCACGTCGTGGCGATGAGCGTTTCCGAGTCCACCGATTCCGCCATTGCGCGGGTGGTGGTAAGCGATCCCGGGGGCGTGGAAAAATTGTTTCGGGAAAACAATATCGCTTTTGGGATGTGCGAGGTCGTGGTCGTGGAAATGCGAGAGGTCGCGACCGAACTCGCCAAACTCCTGGCGGCGCTGTTCATGGCCGAGGTGAACGTGCATTTTACGTATTCGCTTTTGATGCGCCCCCGCGGTCAGGCTGCCCTAGCTCTTCACGTCGATGATAATGAATGCGCCATCTCGGTTTTGACCGGCGAAGGTTTTCAATTGCTTAGCCAGAGCGACATTTCCCGCTAGCAGGTGAGTTGACAGCCGCGCAGAGTTATCTACAGAAATCATTCACCCATGGCGTCTCTTTCCTTTGTTTCCGGGTCGCGGACCGACAAGAGCTTTCAAGTCGGGCTTATCCTGGTCGTCCTTTTTGCGGTGGCGGAGTTTTTCGCGGCGAGCTTTCATTATATCAGCCGGATGCGTCCGGCACAGACAACGGTCGCCGCTCCGCGGGCGGTGCCAGCGCCGCTTCCATCCGTCGCCCCGTCCGCGCCACCGGTCGCCTTAACGGTTGCTTCTCCGAACGCGGCCCTGACTCCGGCAACATCGACAGTCTCCGTGGCGGATCGATTGCGAAAGCAAGCCGACGCCGCCCGGGAAAGTGGCGACACGGTGAGCGCGCTCGCACGGTTGCAAGACGCTTCACAGCGCGATCCGAAAAATGCCGAAGTGCTGGCGGAAATGGCCATGATTTACGAATCGATCCAGAATTTCGAGAGGTCGGCCGATACCTGGCGCAGAGTCGAGCAGATCGGTCCGTCCGCTGGACCGCTCTACGAATTGGCGGACATGAAATTGAAAAACGGCGTCCCGGCGGCTCCGGGCCCGACCGCCGGTTCAGCGCTTGATACCGGAAAACCTGCTTCTGCTCTTGATGCAACGAGCGTGCGCAGTTCTGGCGAAGGAATTCCGGCCGGTTCGACCCTCGGTATTACCGAGGTAACCGCGTCGGAAACACCGGACCCGGACTCGGAAACGAACCTGATGTTGCGAATCGCCGTCAAGAAACGGCCGAATACGGTGATCGATCACACCAAGGTGAAGATCCAGGTCTTTTTCTATGACACGGTCGGCGATAACGACATCAAGCTGACCGACGCCGACGTCAGCTATGAATGGCTCACTCCCAATCACGATTGGGCCGACGGCAACAGCGAAACACTGGCCGTGACGTACATTCGCCCGAAATCAAAAGCCAAATCGGCGGAGTCGGACCTGGCGGCCGCGGCCGCGGCGGTTAATCCGGCCAAAAAAGGCAAGCCGATAAAGGCCAGTCCGCCGCCTGAGGCCGGTTCGCGCAAATATCTTGGTTACATCGTACGCGTTTATTATATTGATCAGCTCCAGGACAAACGCGCCGAACCGACCAGACTCTTGACTCTTTTCCCCGCGCCCAACACCGCTCCCCCGCAGTAATGCAATTGCTCATCGTGCACCGCGACGCTGAAATGGGGGAGGCGCTGGTGCAAATGGTGAAAAGTTACACCCGCCACCAATGCGAGCTCGTCGGGAGCGATATCGCGGCGTTGGATTGGGCGCGGCGTCATCAGCAATGTAATCTTCTCCTGACGCAACTCGGAGCCGACGGGATCGACGGGCTCGCGCTCGGATCATCGCTCAGTGAAATTTTTCCGGCGGTGCAGGTTTTGTTTTTTCCAAATTACCCGGCTGCTGGACGGCGACTGGAAATTGCCGAGACCAAAGTTTTCCCGGAACCAATCGATGGAGACGATTTGCTGGCTGCAATCGAGCGCGCCGGGAATGCGCCCGATCTTTTCCACGTGGTCGATGTTTTGCAGATGTGCTGTCTCAGCCGGCGCCACGGCGCCCTTCAACTAGTTAAGGATACAAAGAGTGGTCTCGTCTTTCTTCGCGGCGGGGAAATCGTGCATGCCGAAACAACGACCGCGCGCGGGCGCGACGCGCTGCTCGAAATGGTAAGCTGGGAGTTTATCGAATTCGCTTACGAACGCAGCGTGCGAGCTCCACTCGAGACGATCACCGCCGCGTGGCACGATATTTTGATCGACGTGATCGCGGCCTTGAAGCAAGAGAACTCGGTCAAGTCGCAGCGTCGATCTGCTTAGCACTTTCCTATGCAACTGCGCGGGTTTGCGATAGTTTACATTTTCATGAAGTTGCGTTGGACGCTGGTTTGTCTCTGCTTCATCGCCAGCACCGCCGTCGCGCAAATCCAGGTCGAGCTAAGGTTTCAGCGCTTGCAATATATCGCTTACGAGCCAGTCGTCGCTAACCTCGTGGTCACCAATCTCGCCGGACGGGACGTCGATCTTCGCGACGCTGACGGCCAGTCATGGTTCGGCTTTGAGGTCAGCGGAAATGAAGGTCGCTCAATCGCTCCAATCTCAAATGTCGGGACTGAACCGCTCAAGCTCGCGGCCGGCAAACGCGTGACTCGCAAAATTAATTTGAGTCCGCTGTTTGGTGTCCACGATTTTGGGACATATCGTGTCCGCGCTCACATTTACTTTGCCGATCTGAATAAATTCTTTTATTCCCAAACCAAAGTTTTCGAAATCACCGATGCCCGTCCGATCTGGCAAAAAACGGTGGGCGTGCCCGAAGGAGAGAGGATTTCCGGAAACGTGCGGACCTATTCGCTCATGACCAACCGTTTTCCCGATCACACTGCGCTCTATGTGCGGGTTGAAGACAAAGATAGCGGCATCGTTTACGCCACTTACTCGTTAGGCCAGGTCATTGCATTTGAAGACCCGCAGACGGAATTCGACCGCTCCAATCAGCTCCATCTTCTTTATTGCGCCGCTCCGCGCAATTGGTCCTACTCTCGCATCGGTTTAAATGGCGAACTTCTTTCACGCGCCAGGTTTGCCGAAACCAAGACCAGACCGCGGCTTGTGCATACTGAAGACGGCGTGGTAAAAATTGCCGGCGGCATGATCGATACGCCGTTTACACAAGCAACCCGAGACACCGCCCAAAAACTCTCCGCCCGACCGCCCAACGCACCAAAGGACGATTAACGAATGCGAAAACATTTTTTGCCGATCGGTTTGATCTTGCTGGCGATTAACGCCTACGCCCTCCCCGCGCCCAGCACTCTGAACGAACGCGAAAAGCGGCTAAACGCGCCAACCCCCACTCCAACTCCACGCCAGCAAATACTGCAAGCACCACTAGCGCCGCAAACACGCTCTTCAATTCCGCGCCAGCAAACGCCGCAAACTCGCACGACGACGACAACGACGACGATACCAACAACCCAGGCGGTTGCGGCGCAAGGCTCTCGTCCATCCACGACCGTTGTTATTGATGCCGGCCACGGCGGACACGACCGTGGCGGCATCGCGGGCCAACGCGTGGACGAGAAGACAATGAACCTCGATGTCGCGCAGCGTTTGAAAGCGGTGCTGCAATCGTACGGCTATCGCGTGGTGATGACGAGAGATAGCGACGTCTTTATTCCGCTGGGAACGCGCGTCGCCATCGCGAATTCTTATCGCGACGCGATTTTTGTTTGCGTCCACTTCAATGCTACGCCACGGCGTAGCGCAAGCGGCATTGAAACTTACTTCTACAGCTCGCAGAGTTTGCCACTCGCTTCCGCAATTCATTATTACGTCGCTGGTGGCGCACCGTCAGCAAATCGCGGTGTTCGCCGTCGCGGCTTTTACGTTTTGCGAAACACAAGAATTCCATCCGTGCTCGTGGAATGCGGCTTCCTTACCAACCCGAACGAAGCCCAATACGCGCTAAATTCTGCGTATCGTCAAAAACTCGCCTTGGAAATTGCGCATGGAATCCAGAACCGTGCTTTGGTGTCGCGCTTCGCCGGCGCCACAAGAATCGTTTCCAGCTCCTCCTCCTCAGCGTTGGAACCGGAGACCGTGCCGCTGCAACCGTTTATCGATCAAACCCATTATCGCGATCCAGATCTGGTGCGCTCGAAGCATAGGCGAAGTTCCAAGAGTTCAACAAAATCGACATCGTCCAAGCGCAAGAAATCTTCCGATTCCGATTCGGATTCGGATTCGGATTCGGGCGCGCCGAAGAAGAGCTCGACCAAGAAAAAGAAATCGGCCCCGGCGAAAACGGAGGATTAGTTGGAATCGCCTGTGTTGAGCTCGGCCCAAATGCAAGCGGCGGAGCAGTCCGCCTTCGCGCGCGGGGTTAGCGTTGAAACGTTGATGGACCAGGCCGGCGCCGGAGTCGCCCGTGCCGTCCGGCAATTCTTCCCGAAACCGGCGACCTGCATCGTATTCGCCGGCAAAGGACACAATGGCGGCGATGCTTTGGTGGCGGCAGAACAGTTGCAACGAGTCGGCTGGAAGATCGACATCCGTTTGCCGTTGGCGGAAACAGAATGCAGCGAGCTAACGCAACAGAAACTGAAGGCGTTGCGCGATGCCACACCAAAGTCCAGCGATACGATCGATCGCGCACCGCACACGATTATCCTGGATGGTTTGCTCGGCACCGGCGCGAAATCATTTTTGCGCGAGCCGCTTCGCAGCGCCGCCCGCGAAATCAATCGCCTGCGTCGAGAAGAAAATGCATTTGTCTTCGCAGTCGATCTTCCGACCGGGCTCGACGCCGATTCGGGCGAAAATGATCCGGAAGATTCCGTCATCGCCGACTTCACGATCACGATTGGTTTCGTCAAGCATGGCCTGATCGTCGATTCCGCGCTCCATTTTGTCGGGCGAATTGAAATCGTTCCGCTTCCGGGGCTTTGGGTGGAAGCAGGGGCGCCGAACGAGCTGGCGACAAGCGCACATTCGCTAAATTTGCTTTTGCCTCGTCGAGAATTTAGCGCTTACAAAAATGAATTCGGTCGCGTCGGCGTGGTTGCGGGTTCGAAGGGTTTCGTAGGCGCAGCGTTGATGACGACGGAAGGCGCGTTGCGCGCCGGTGCCGGTTTGGTGGAGGTTTTTGTCCCGGAAGACATTTATGAGATCGTCGCCAGCGCCGCGCCGGTGGAAGCGATGGTCAAGCCCATTCGGCGCTATCGGGATCTGCTCGACGAAAAAGAGATCGATGTTTGGGCGCTCGGACCCGGTTTGGGAAAAGCGCGCGCTTCCGAAGTTTTGAACTTAATCGAGAACGCGTCGAAACCGATGGTTGTCGACGCGGATGGATTAAATATTCTCGCCGAGAAGATCGACATCCTGCGCAGCTGTCGCGGCCAGCGGCTGCTCACGCCGCATCCCGGCGAGATGAAACGATTGATGGAAGTTGGAAGAATGGCACGCGCCGGCATCGCGCGAAATTTTTGTGATCAATTTCCAATTACGCTTTTGCTCAAAGGAAGTCGCACAATCGTTTGCCAGCGCGGAAAACCGATTAGCTACAACACCACTGGCAATCCGGGAATGGCCAGCGGCGGAATGGGCGACGTTTTGACCGGCGTGTGCGCGGGTTTGGCCGGACGCGAATTGTCGATGTACGACGCGGGTCGCATCGGAGCGTGGACCTGCGGACGAGCCGCCGAGATGTCGATCTTTCAAAACGGTGCCAGCGAGGAATCATTGCTCGCCAGTGATGTGCTGGCGCATTTGGGTGCAGCATTCAACGAACTGCGCGATCCATCGGTCTAAATTGTCGCCCGTCGAAGATTGAGGTCCGGGCAAACTCGATGCAAGCTGCGTGATGGATGTCCCGCCTGAAACCGCGTCATTCGACGCACAACACCCATCGCAACAGAATTGGTGGAGTCGTCTGAAGAAAGCGCTCGGCCCGGTCGCGGTCGTCGGCGTCGTGATCGCGAAATTTCTTGCGAAGCTGAAATTCTTCATCCTCCCCGCGCTCAAGTTCGTCCCGATCCTGCTCAAATCAGGCGGCACGATGCTCATTTCGATTTGGGCCTACGCACTTTTCTTCGGCTGGCCATTCGCCGTCGGATTCGTGCTGTTGATGTTTGTGCACGAATGCGGCCACTTGATCGTTGCGAAGAAATTCGGACTGCCAGTGAGCGCTCCAGTGTTCATTCCGTTCATGGGCGCATTCATTCTCCTGAAGGACCAACCGAGTAATGCGTGGATGGAAGCGTGTGTGGGAATTGGCGGGCCGATATTGGGATCTCTGGGCGCGCTGGCTTGCAATTCGTTAGGCGAAATCTTCAACATGCCGCTTTTAATCGCTCTGGCCTCGACCGGCTATTTGTTAAACCTGTTCAACTTAATGCCAGTCGGCTTTCTTGACGGCGGCCGAATTGTAACGGCGCTGTCGCGCTGGCTCTGGTTGCCGGGCTTTGCGATGCTGCTTTGGTTCGGCTGGAAATTTCCGAACTTTATTGTCTGGCTGATCGTGATTGCATCGCTGCCGCGCATTTTTTCACTATTCCGGAAGCGAACCGAGGAAGAGCGACGTTATTATGAAGTCACACCGGCGCAGCGCTGGACGATGTCGATCTTGTATTTTGGTCTGATCGCGGCCCTCGCGCTCGGAATGTATACGGCGCACAACGAATTAAGTGATCATCCGGCCCGCCGTCATGGTGTGATTGTGCAATAGTCAGCGCGCTGCGCCGGCGGCGAAGACTTTTTCCGGCTTGAGACCGATTCGGCGCACAATATTGACGAACCGCTTATCGGGACGAAGCGGCGCGAATTCGGGCGCAATGCCGACGAAATGGAGCGATGAAGATCGCTCATCGCACGCGCGCTCAAGTTCGCGGATTGCGTCATCGTGCGCACCGAGTTCCATCTGAACATGAGCAATCGCATCGCCGGGCGTATAACTCCCGCGACTCGTAATAGTCTTGGCCAGAATTTCGCGTGCTTCATCCGGTCGCTTCATCCGCGCATAAGTAATCGCCAGACCAAACGCCGGACGACCGCTGATGCTCTCCGCTTTCTCGTAAAGCGCAATCGCTTCGTCGTAGCGCCCCATCTCGCGATAAAACGCCGCCAGCAATGGCTCGCCATAAACAAATGCGGGATCCAACTGCAATGCGCGTTCACCGGCCTTTATCGCTTCATCGTATAAACCGAAGTAGCGGTAGAGCTCGCAAGCGGAGTTGTTCACCCAAAGTGACGCCGGATCAATGGTGGACGTCCGCTGCAAATAAATTAGCGCTTCGTCGCGGTCGCCGCGCGCAGCCCAAAACGCGGCTGAGAAATAATTGGAAGGCGTCGACTTTGGATCGAGCTCGACTGCGCGGTTAAATTCACGGGCGGCTCCGTCCATGTCCCAGTCGAGAATGCGCTTCGTTTCCGCCAGGTAGACATGCGCTTCCGCATCGTCGTTGTCGATGTTGAGAGCATTGATCGCGGCCTCGCGTACTTTTGCATAGGCTTCGAGCGGCGCGACGTAAGCATCCGCCAACCACAACCACGCCTTCGCCATCCCGGTCCAGGCGCGACCCAATTGCGGATCCTTCTCAAGCGCGCGCTCGAAATATTCCAGGCTTTTGCGCAAATCTTCTTCGCTTGTCCTGTCCGAATAAAACAGCCCGTGCAGGTAGACGTCGTAGGCAGCAGTGCTGCGCACGAGTCGGGATGCCAGCGGCGCTGAGATATCTAGCTTCAACTTCAAAGCATCGACGATGGCCCGCGTAATTTCATCCTGGAGCGCAAAGATTCCCTGCATCTCACGCTCGAATGTTTCCGACCAAAGGGTGAAACCGTTACCGCAATGGGTCAGCTCAGCGCTGATCCGGACGCGATTTCCGTCGCGGCGCACACTGCCTTCGAGGACATGCTCCACGTTCAGCTTGTCCGCGATCTCCTTCAGGTCGGCTTTCTTGTCTTTAAACCAAAACGAGGACCGCCGCGCCGCGACGCGCAGTCCCTCAGTTTTCGCGAGCGCCGTTTGAATTTCTTCCGCGATGCCCTCGCCGAAATAATCGCGCTTTTCGCCGAGACTCAAATCCGTGAAAGGCAGGACTGCAATCGACCGATCGGTCGAGCTGACAGCCGGAACGATGTCGATCTTGTCTTTTATGTCCGGCGTGCGGACGATTCCGTAGCGAGTGAGATCGAAAAACCACGAGAGTAAAAGCGCGAAGGGAAATCCGAGAATGATTATGAGGACAACGAGCCGAACGACCCAATTCGGAGTTTCAAACACCGGCAGGACCTGCGCGATCCCCTGAGCCAGCGCCCAGCCGCCAACTAAATAGCCAATGGCGACTTTGTAAACCTTGCGTCGCTTCAGTTCGGCGAAAAACGTTTTCAAGCTCACGGCTTTGATTCCGCGAGAAGCTTTTGAAATCGCGGATCGCTGCGAAGCGGGTCCCATTCCCACCGGAGCTTCAGATCGTTCACCGTAATGCTGTAATTCACGCTATCGACTGGTCCTGGGATCGCGATCAGGTGTTGAAGAAGCTCAATCGCGCGCGCCGCTTCGCCGGTCCGCACATAAATCATCGCCAGAACTGCGTTCATGATCGGGCCATCCAAAGCGTCCTCCGATTCCGGGCGCAGCTCGACCGCTCGTTTTCCTTCATTAAAGGCCCGCTGCTTTTCTCCGAGGAACGCGCAAGTCAGTCCAAGAAAGGCGTGCCGCTCCGGAATCTGCGGCGCCTCCTGCACCGCGGCCGCGAAAATGTCACGAGCATGCTCGAGCTCTTTTCGTGCGGTCACTTGATCTCCACGCAGTAATGCAATTTCTCCGGCAAAAAAACTGCGCGGCGTGTCCACTGCGTTGAAATAGGAAAAATTCTCAAGCGGCGACGTTTGCAAAATTGCAGCTGCGGTTGCCGGATCGCGATCGATCAAGCTCGCATCCATTCGACAAGAACTGACTGCGCCATCGGGATCCTTGCCCGGCGCAACGGTGGCCAGCTCTTGTTTCAATCGAGTGGTGTCGCCTTTCTCCCAGAAAATAACGTAGCCGATTTGCGCTTTCGCATTTACCGAATCCGGCGTGAGGGCGAGCAAACGTTGGGCGGTGGCTTTGGCATTCGGCCAATCCCGCATGGCGCAATAAACGTAAAGAAGATCGCGCACAACGTTGGCGTTTTGTGGATCGAGCGAGAGGATGCGCCGGTAGTCGGCCAGCGCTTCATTCCATTTGCCTTGCCGGCGCTTGATCGCGCCCATGTCCCATGGAATCGAACTGTCATTCGGCGAGAGCGCCCTGGCGATCTCAAATTCGCGCAGCGCTTCCGGGTAATTTCGATCGAACCAGTAGTAACAAAGGCCGGTTGCGTGATGGGCCTCGGCGAGATTCGGTTGCAGTTGCAACGCGACCGCAGCTTCCGCCCGGGCGCTTTTTCTCCACGCCTCAGTCGGTTCATAAAAATGATAAATACGCGCGCGCGTGGCAGCGAGTCGGGCATGCGCGAGCGCGAACTTCGGATCAAGGGTGATGGCTTGGACGTAAAGCTGCTCGGCGGTGCGATAATCCTGAAGAAAAGTGTCCGGCTTGAACTCGTACTCCTTTGCCTGCAAAAACAAATCATAGGCACGAGGATTCGCCGTCGGTTTATCGGTAACTCGCGCCGTCTCGTCGGCTGTCACGTTGGCGCTGAGAGCAGTCGCAATTGCGCTGGCAATCTGGCCGTCGATGCCCAGTGAGTCTTGCAGAGTCAGGTCGTATTTGTTGGCCCAGCGATGTCGATCTTGCACCGCGTCGATCAGCTGCACATTCATGACCATCCGGTCGCCGACGCGGCGAACGCTGCCTTCCAGGATGTTATTTACGCCCAGCGCCTTTGCGATTTCGCGCAAGTTTCTCGATTCTTTGCTGCCGCGATATTTTTCGACCGAAGTGCGGCTGATCACGCGCAGATCGCGGATTTTCGCGAGCGCGGTGAGAACGTCGTCCTGAATGCCATCGGCGAAATAACCGTTCGCTTTGTCGTCGCTGAAATTTTCGAACGGAAGAACGGCAATGCTTTTCTCGCCGGCCTGTCCCGTAGCAGACCAATGTCGAGACTTCTGCAAATAACCCAGCAACGCGATCAGCCCGACAATGATCACCGCCACCGCGATCCACCAATTTCGCCGGCGCGGTTTCGCCACAGGCTCTTCGCGGATTTTTTGGGGAGTCTGCGCGTTGCCTATCGCGCCGTTGTAGAAATTGAAAATGTCGACCTTTGCACCGTGCTTCACTTCACATTCCCCGAGGTGCTGAAGATGCAATTGCCATTCGGCCGACTGCGCCAAGTCTTCGGCAACCCGCTTCGACACCAAAATGTGCCCGGCGTCGGCGCAATCCATCACCCGCTGCGCAATGTTGATGCCCGCGCCGGCAATGTTGGTGCGATCGTTGACGTCGCGCACCTGATTGATCGGCCCGCTGTGGATCCCCATTCGCAACTGAATACCGGGCTGTTTTTTGAGCGCTTCATGGATTTCAATCGCGCATCTTAACGGCGCTTCCGGGCTGTCGAAAAACACCAATGCCATCCCGTCCCCGACCGGAAGCCGGACCAGGCGCCCGCTTGCTTCGGCGGCGCGAAAACAACTGGTGCCGCGCACGATCTCCCCGAGTTGTTCCTGCAGCTCGCGTTGTTGATCGATCAAAAGCTTGGAATAGCCCACCACGTCCATGAACAGAACGTGCCCGATCTCCATTTGAACGCCCGGCCTCGGCTTAGATGACATTTTGTGTCGATCTTATCGTCGCTTCCTAGCCTTGCCGTCAAATCACGGTAAGTTTGCCGGATGCCGTTTCAGCTCGAATCGGACTATAAACCTCGCGGCGACCAGGGTCAGGCGATTGCCAAGCTGATCAAATCGATCGAAGCGGGCAATCGGCACCAGACGCTGCTCGGTGTCACCGGCTCGGGCAAAACATTCACCATGGCCAATGTGATTCGGGAGCTAGACCGCCCGACGCTGGTGATTTCCCACAACAAAACGCTCGCGGCCCAGCTTTACTCTGAGTTCAAGCAATTCTTCCCAAAAAACGCGGTCGAATATTTCGTCAGCTATTTCGATTACTACCAGCCGGAAGCCTACATCCCGCGCACCGACACCTACATCGAAAAGGACTCATCGATTAACGAAGAGATCGAGCGGTTGCGCCTGTCCGCGACCAGCGCGTTGCTGACACGCCGCGACACGATCGTGGTCGCGAGTGTTTCCTGCATCTACGGCGTCACGTCGCCGGAAGATTACGAGCGAATGTTGCTCACAGTAAAACGCGGCCAGCATACTTCGCGCGAAGCGGTGCTCAGTCGTCTGGTCGATATGCTCTACGAGCGCAACGACATCAGTTTCTCGCGCGGCAAATTCCGCGTGCGCGGCGACGTGGTTGAAGTTTAACCGGCCACGGCAGACGAGGAGGCAGTGCGGCTGGAATTTTTCGGCGACGAGATCGATGCGATCACCCGATTCGATCCGCTCACCGGACACGCGCGCGAATCGCTTAGCGTGATCACATTTTTTCCGGCGAAACAATTCGTAACGCCGGCCGACAAATTGAATCGTGCTTTGCAAACGATCCGGGCTGAGCTGGAAGATCGGATCAAGCTGTTGGAATCGCAAAACAAACTTCTCGAAGCGCAACGGCTCCGCATCCGGACCGAATACGATTTGGAAATGTTACAGGAGATGGGTTTCTGCAACGGCATCGAAAATTATTCGCGACATCTCTCCGGCCGGCCGCCCGGCTCGAAGCCGTACACGATTGTCGATTTCTTCCCGAAAGACTTTCTCGTCGTGATCGACGAATCGCACGCGACCATTCCGCAAATCGGCGGGATGTACGAAGGCGACCGTTCGCGCAAGACGGTGCTGGTTAATTACGGTTTCCGTTTGCCGAGCGCACTCGACAATCGTCCGCTGAATTTCGACGAGTTCATGAAGCTGGCAAACCAGCTCGTCTACGCGAGCGCTACACCGGCCGAGTTCGAAATTCAAAACAGCGTCGTCGGTAACAAAGGCTACGCTCCGCACAAACGGCAACGAATCGGCCAAGATGAGCCGGTTCCTTTCGTATTGCCGGGCGAAACTGCAGCGGCGGTCTATGACCGCCGAAATAAAACAGATGGCGCTCACAGAGCGCCGCTACGGCAATCTCACGCCCACATCTCGCGCACCGACGAGCCGGCCGAAAAATTCGAGGTTCGCGAGCCCGGAGCGCCGCTGGTTGTCGAACAAATCATCCGTCCGACCGGACTTCTCGATCCAAAAATCACAATCAAACCGCTGAAAGGCCAGATCGACGACACGATCGAGCTTTGTCGCCAGCGCGTCGAGAAAGGCGAACGCGTCCTGATCACGACGCTGACCAAGCGCACCGCCGAAGATCTGGCCGATTATTTGCGCGATGTTGGTTTGAAAGTGCGCTACCTCCATAGTGACATCGACACGATCGAGCGCGTGGAAATCTTGCGCGGCCTCCGGGCGGCCGACTTCGACATCCTCGTTGGCATCAATTTGCTCCGCGAAGGACTTGATCTTCCTGAAGTTTCGCTTGTTTGCATCCTCGATGCCGACAAGGAAGGATTTTTGCGTAGCCAAACGTCGTTGATCCAAACTGCCGGCCGCGCCGCGCGGCATATCAATGGTGAGGTCGTGCTCTTTGCCGATCAGATCACGCAAAGCATGGAAGCGCTGATATCCATCTCAGAATATCGGCGCACGAAACAGGTGGATTACAACGAGAAGCACGGGATCACGCCACAAACAGTCCGGCGGGCGGTCCAGGAGAGTCTGCACACGATTTTGCGAGGGCGCGAAATTGCTGCCTCGGTCATCCAGGAAGCCGGCGGCAATTTCGATCTCACTGAATTGTTGCGCGAGTTAGAAGAAGAAATGCAACAGGCATCGGCGAATCTCGAGTTCGAACGGGCCGCGCTTTTGCGCGATCAAATCATGGAAGTGAAAAGCGGCACCGGCCTCAGTAAGATCGAGCCCAAACGGCGCCCGGTTAAATACACTCGCAATTCCGGGCGCAGACGCTCGCGCGTCTAAACAAAAGACGTTGTAGCGGTGCTTGTTCTCAAGCACCGAAATTAATGAATAGGCGCTTGGCACAAGCGCCTCTACAACGCTTCTCGCACAGGACTAGCTGCGCGGAAAGCTACAATGCCCCGGTTATCCATCTTGCTCCTCCTTGTCCTCCCGATTCCAGTAGCCGTTGCCCAGATCAACGAATCGACTTCGTTGTCCGAAGTTGAATTCTCGCAGTTGAGTCAGCGCGATCCGAATCCGCTCAGTGAGAAAGCGCTCGCGATCCATCCGGAACAGTGGAAACACGCCGAGACCGAGCATTTTATTTATCACTTCGTTCACAGTTACGTGGCCACGCCGGTTTCGGTCGAAGCCGAATTTCACTATCGTGTCATTGCGAAAGAGTTGGAGCGCGAACAACCAGCCGGCGACATCAAATCGCACATTTACATTTTTGAGCGCCCGGAAGAATGGCAGGAGTTTCAAGCCTTTGGCAAGCTGGAGCCGTGGAGTGGTGGAATTCACTCGGCCGGCAGTCTCTTTGTTCAGCGAAATCCAGCATATAAATTCAGCAACAATCTTTTGGGACACGAGATCGTTCATTTGGTTTTGCATCGCCTTTACACCGACGGCATTCCCTGTTGGCTGGATGAAGGATTCGCCCAGTTCGTCTCGAAAGATGCGCACGCCAGTTATGAACGCGCTCGCGGTTTCGCGGCCAGGCCGCACTCAGACGCGATCGCGCCCCAAGATTTAATTCCGCTCAGCGTCCTTATCGCTACGACTCATCCGCCCTCGGACCGCGTCCGCATTTTCTATGATGAATCAGAGCGGCTGGTGCGGTTTCTGGCCGCAACCGACAAGCCAAGCTTCCTGAGTTTGCTGGACGCGCTCGCTCGACACCAACCGCTCGAAACAGTCTTACCCCGTCTTTATTCAGGAAAATTTGTCAGCATTGCGGCGCTGGAAGAGAAATTTCGCGAGTACGCCTCTAAAGATTTCGGAACTTCTTTGCAACAAGCCAATAATTTGTAGGGCAGGCGCTCCGCCTGCCGTTTTCAGAATTGGCAAGCGATGCGCTTGCCCTCCAACGGCACCATCGCGAAGATCATATCGTGCCAAAAACGAAAGCAAAACCCGCCGCTGCAAAAATCTACGCCGTCGTCGGATCGGATGACGTCGAGATAAAGCACACCGCGGCGGAACTGGCCGAAAAATTGAAACCCGCAGACGCGGGCGATTTCGGCTTGGAAACAATCGACGGCGCGGCGGACAACGCGGATCAGGCCGCGGCGCGGATAAGATCGACCATCGAAGCGCTGCGAACGCTCCCGTTTTTTGGCGGCGAGAAATTGGTCTGGTTGAAGAACGCGAACTTTCTCGGCGACGATCAAAAAGCGCGATCGGCAGCGGTGCAGGCCGCGTTGGAAGAACTGGCGGAAACCATCAACACGGGTCTTGGACCCGAAATTATATTTCTGTTGAGCGCGATCGAGGTCGATAAACGCCGCTCGTTTTACAAATCGCTCGCCAAACGCGCCGAGCTTCAGATTTTCGAGAAACTCGACTCCAGTCGCGGAGGTTGGGAAGAGGAAGCGACCGAGATAGTCCAGGTGCGTGCAAAAAAACGAAAACTTCAATTTGACGGAGAGGCGCTCGAGCTTTTCGTCCTGCTCACCGGCGGCGATACACGCGAGATCGAGAATGAATTGGAAAAGCTCGACCTCTTCCTTGGCCAAGAGCGTGCGGTGAATGTCGATCTTGTCCGCGAGCTCGTGCCGCTCACTCGTGAGGGCGTGATTTTTGATCTGAGCAACGCGCTGGCTGAGCGCGATCTGGAACGCGCGCTCGAGTTGGTCCGGCAATTACTCGATCAAGGCGAGAGCGCGATTGGAATCTTACTGGTCGCGGTATTGCCGACCGTTCGAAATTTATTGCTGGCGAAAGATTTGATGGAACGCCATCGCCTTTCGCGGCCGCATGTGCCCTTCCAATTTATTTCCGCGATCAACCGGCTCCCGCCTGATGCGATCGCGCATCTGCCGCGCAAGAAAGACGGGACGGTGAACGCCTACGCCCTCGGGATCGCCGCACAAAATGCGCACCGCTTTTCGACCGAACAACTAATTGCCGGAATGCAGGCCTGTCTGGCCGCAAATTTGCGACTGGTCACGACGCAGCTCGATCACGAACTGATTTTGACCGAAGTCGTAGTGAAGCTTTTAGGCAGGGGCGATTGACCTCAATCGCCTTGCCGGCGGTTCGGTGAACCGCCCCTACCTCATCACGTTTCGCCAACTTGCTTTCGCGCGATCGGTCCGATGTAGGGGATGTCCCAACGGACGCCGGTGAAGGCTTTGACCGTGGCAATGATCCAGAGAACGACGAAAGCGATATGCACGATTGCAGCGACGATGGCCCAGAAGAATACGAGGATGCCGCCGATTCCCGGAATGGCGCCAAAAATCGCATGCACGATCGCGGAAACAATATTGAACAAAAACCAGGCCAGACCAAAGACGATCGATTGCATCGAGTAAAAGCGCACAAACTGGTCCTGTTTTTCCAAAATGAAAAACACGATGCCGCCGATCAGCGGAATGCAGGCGAGCGCGGCGGCAATATTGGAAGGAAGCCCTGTCGATTTCGGTCCTGAATCAGACGGTGGCGGAGGCGGCGCGTCGTCGGGCATAATCTAGTTACACAGGATGGACGCCTGCTTTGTCAACTCCGAAAGGGTTCGCGAGTGAACTCCGAAAGCCCTCGCCAGCTACCTCCGAATGCTTTCGCGAGTAAACGGTTTTCCTTTTTCGCTCGGCCAAAAGCCAATACCGTCTCCCTGTGATTTCGACGGAAGTTCGCACTAGTGGGCATTCTTATCGTGTTCTGATTGGTCCCAGTTTGTTGGAGAGTGTGGGCGACGCGATAAAGGAAAAACTGCCGCCCTCGCGGTGCGCGATTATATCCGACACGAATGTCGCGCCGCTTTTTGCCGGGAAAATTCAAAAGAGTTTAGCAACGGCCGGTTTTGAGTCGACGCTGATCACGGTTCCGGCCGGTGAGCAATCGAAGACGCTCGAGCAAGCCGGCGCGATTTGCGAAAAAATGCTCCTGACCGGCCTGGATCGACAATCGTTTGTCATTGGGGTTGGCGGCGGGATGATTGGCGATCTTTCCGGATTCGTGGCGGCAATCTTTGAGCGCGGTATTCCGCACCTGCAGATTCCAACCACGCTTCTGGCAATGGTGGACAGTTCGATTGGCGGCAAGACCGGCGTGAATACGATCGCTGGGAAAAACTTGCTCGGGGCGGTTCATCAGCCATCCCTGGTCATTGACGAGATCGATGTCTTGAAAACGTTGCCACGACGCGCCCTCCGTCAGGGATTCGCCGAAATCATCAAGCATGCGGTCATCGCCGACGCGAAAATGTTTCGAGAACTGAAAAACGAGACGGCAAGCGACGTGCTTAGCCTGCAAACAATTATCCAGCGCAATGTCGAAATTAAATCAAATATCGTCGCGAAGGACGAATTTGATCGAACGGGCGAACGTGCACTGTTGAATTTTGGACATACGGTCGGCCACGCGATCGAACGCGCAGGCAATTACGAACAGTTTCTGCACGGTGAAGCGGTGAGCCTCGGAATTATTGCCGCATGCGCGATTTCGGTAAAAAAAGCGGGCTTGTCGATCGCGGACGTAAAAGCGATTGTCGATCTTCTGCGGCGTTTCGGTTTGCCGACGAAGCTACCGGACGATTTTCCGCACCAGAGAATCCTCGACGCTCTCAAGTTCGATAAAAAATTCGAGCAGGGCCAAATCCGTTTCGTGGTCACCCCGAAAATCGGTACGGCAAATTTGTCCCGCGACATCACGCTGGAGGACATTCACGAGGTGGTAACGAAATTATAAACCGCGCGCATTCGAATAATACTCCTTCAATCCTTCCGCCACGCTGTCGGCGTATTCTCGAAAAATACTTTTTCGATCGACGCCGTTGATCTGCTTCGTTCCGTCATAATCGCCGGCCTGAATCCGCGCGAATCCGTCTCTGCTGTTCATGACGTAGGGCTCGCAGTAAATGACCGGACACCGATAAAGCCGCGTGGCCAACAAATTGCGCGCATAAACGTATCCGCTCGACCCAACTTTGTTGGTGGTGAGCGTGGTCGGATATTGATAAGGCGGCAGGCCGCTCGCCTTCGCCATTGAGGTCGCGACTGTCTCGGCAATAGGAAGCTCTTCATCGTAAGCGCGGCTGAGCAAACGCCGGATCATTTCAAAACGTTCGTCGTCGAGATCGAGCTCGTCCTGCAAATACGAACCGTTCACGAGCAAATGCAGATGATTATTGTCGATTAAAGTTGGGTTGCTCGGATCACCCCAGCCTTCGGCGTTGAAATGCAGGCAAAGGACAAGATCAGGATGCAGTTTCGTGTTCACTAAGACGGCGCGACGACGGATCTCGCTGTAGCGATAAAACAGCATTTCGCTCTGCCATCGGATTGTTTTCTCTTTTTCGGGATCGTTTGGATCAAGAACGTCCCCGCCCAGGCGGGGCTGAGGCAGGCCGTTCTTAATAAGAATTTTTCGGGCGAGCTCCTTGAAATCGTCTGGCCGCTTTGGAGTGACCGGATCGGTGCTGTTACGGACGAACAAAACTGTGGCTCCTAGTTTTCGTAATCGCGAATCGAGCATTCGCGACACGCGCAACGTCAAATCGCCTTCCGTTACCGGTTTCGTGTCGCCCACTTGAAACCAGCGCTCTTCCATCTTCGCCCATTTCCCGCCGAGATGACCCGGATCGAGCGCGACGCGCAATCCCGCCAGCGGTTTGTCCGGTTTCGCCGGCGGCAAACATTTCGCCAGTCGCCAGAGGCGCGGAACGCGCCTTTTCGAATTCGCGTCTGGCGCGAATTGCAGAGTGAAAACACTGTGGGATTCGCGGTCAGTCAGAATCTGTGCGGCGTCGTTGCCGATCTTGATCAAGTCCCTCGCAAACCCATGCGGGCAATAGACGTCGTTGATGAGACGCGTGAATTCGTCGTGGGTAATTGTGCCCTGATAATTTTCAAGCACGCTCCATTTCGGTTTGCTGCCGAGGACACCTAGGTTATCTGAAGCATTCAGCGTCAGCGGAAGCAGCAACAGCAAAAATGACGAATGACGAATGACGGAATGACGAATTAATGACAAATGACGAAGCACGAAACGTGAAGCCGTGCAGAGACCGCCCAACAGGCTTTCATCATTCAGGCTTCGACATTCCTTCGTCATTCGTCATTCGAGCTTCGTCATTATCTGCACATTCGTCATTTATTTCGCATCGACGTTTTGAACCTCTTCAATACGATCTCGTTCAATGCTGGCTGTACTCTTTCTCGGTGACGTCGTGGGCGAGCCCGGACGTAACGCCGTCATCTCTCGACTTCCAGAACTCAAGGAACAGCACGGGCTCGATTTTATTGTGGTGAACGGCGAAAACGCGGCGGGCGGGCGCGGCATCACTGGAAAGATTACGATCGATCTTTTGCGAGCCGGGGTTTCAGTCGTAACCACCGGCGACCATATCTGGGACCAAAAAGATATTCTTTCATTCATCGACACCGAGCCACGATTGCTGCGGCCGCTGAATTATCCGCCCGGCGCGCCCGGGAGCGGGTCGATCGTACTCGAGACGGCGAAGGGAAAAGTAGGCGTGATCAACGTCCAAGGTCGCACGTTCATGCAGCCGATTCTGGAGAACCCATTTCGCGCGGTTAACGAAACGGTCGCCAAGATGCGCGAGGAAACCCGAAACATCATTGTCGATGTTCATGGCGAAACAACGAGCGAAAAAATTGCGATGGGCCGCTTCCTTGACGGGAAAGTTTCGGCTGTGATCGGAACGCACACCCATGTCCAAACTGCGGACGAGCAAATCCTCCCCGGCGGAACCGCGTTTTTGTGCGATGCCGGAATGTGCGGGCCGGTCAATTCGATTCTCGGCCGTGCGATCGAACCAATTATGAACCGATTTGTTTCAAACATGCCGGCTTCGTTTCCGGTCGCGGCTGGCGAAGTTCGCCTGCATGGCGCGTTGATCGAGATCGACGAAAAAAGCGGTCGCGCTATGCGGATTATGCGCATCGACGAATCCGGGCCGGCGCAACCGTCGAGCGAGCCCGAGCCGAAGATCGACAACGAACAATCGCCGAACCCGGAACAGACGTGATCCCAGCCCAAGAATTGTGATCGCCAACTTCGAATTGTTTGATCAAGCTGATCGTCAATAATCGCAACCATGAAAACACTGTTTGTTGTCTGCCTCGTCACCGCGCTCGGCCTTTCAATGGCTAAATCCGCCCAGCAGGAGGGAAATCCTCAGGCCGTGAAGATTGCGCGGGACGCTTCGCAAGCGGCCAAAGACCAGGATTGGAATAAAGCCATTGATGGTTTTCGTAAAGCTGCCGAAATGGATCGAAAATACACGCAGAATCTGGCCGTTGCTCTTCAACAGCGCGCATTTTCCTACGCCAACGATCAACGATTCCAGGACGCGCTAAACGACTTGGATGAAGCATTAAAAATCAAACCGGACGCTCGGGCTTACGAGCAACGCGCGGCGATCGAAATGAAGATCAACGATTACGACAGAGCGTTGGGTGATTACGAGCTGGCGATAAAGGCCAACCCAGGCGAGATCAAATATCATCTTTATCGGGGCTACATTTACGAGCTGCGCGGCGACTTGCAGAACGCAATGGCTGAAACCGATGCCGCGTTAAAGATCAATTCGAAGAACAAAGAAGCCGTCGAACGCAAACAGCGGTTGCAAAAAATTCAGTCCGCGACGGCGCCGGCTCCTTCATCCAATGCGCCTGGGGTAGCGGCCCCACCGGCACCTCCAAAAAAGAAACCGTAGTCCGATTCGGTTTTAACGCCGTTCAGGATTCGCTGCCGTTCTGAGAATCGGCGGCTGTTTCCTCCTTCGCAGGAGGCAGGAACCGTCGCTTTCGGCGATTCGCCGGCAAGGGCGTCAAGGTCATGGTGATATTGCGCCCGGTAATCTTTGGTTCCATCTCGACCTGAGACATTCCGGAAAGATCGTCACGCACTTTATGAACCAGCTGCATGCCGAATTCCTGGTGCGCCATTTCGCGGCCACGGAATTGAAGCTGCACGCGGACTTTATTGCCCCGCTCCAGAAATTCCTCGCCGTGGCGGACCTTGGTCAAATAATCGTGCTCGTCGATATTGACGCGAAACTTGATCTCTTTCAGCTTCGCACCGCCGGCTTTCTTATCCTTGTCGTGCTTCGAAAGATCGTACCGGAATTTTCCGAGCGAAACGATTTTGCAAACCGGCGGATTAGCCGTGGGCGCGACTTCGACCAGATCGAGACCGCGGCCCTGTGCTTCACGCAAGGCATCTGACAATTTCATGACGCCGAGCTGTTGGCCGCTCGTTCCCAAAATGACCCGGACTTCGCGAGCGCGAATGCGGCCGTTTACACGAATTTGCGATTGCAGATTAGTCTGATCTCCTGGACGGCGAGACGGGAGTGCGCCATTTCGCCGGTGTTTCTTTCATCGCATAATCAGCGTTCACTTTCGCACAACGCCGATGCACCCTGCTTCGCCGCGGCTGCGATGACCGCCACGAAGTGCCCGCTTCATTAGTCGCGAGCCGAAGGGAAGTTGTAGGCAACATTTCGATGCTGGCAAGATGAATCTCGTGATCGGTTACGATTATTACGAAGCAAGGCGCGCGCCTACAACTTATTTCGGCGGCGGATCGCCGAAATGGGCTTTGTGCACGGCGTAGGCCGTCGCGTCGTCCAACATGCTGTCGAGTGCCGCCGCCAGCGGCTCGAGTTTCACTACTCCGGAAAATATCGCGCGATCTCCGATTTCGGTATCGATGACAAAAGAAGGTCGCTGCGTGATTTGCATCGCGCGGAATTCGGCGGTGCTTGAACGCAGGCGCTTTTCGACCGCTGAGGATTGCGCCGTCTCGAGCAGTTTTTTCTTTTCCAGATTGGCCGCGACAGCTCCGACCTCGACCGCGACGCTCCAATCGCTCACTTTCTTTCCCTCCCGCAAGGCCGCGTGCGCGAGCGCAAGCCGGACGCGATCATCAGCGATACCGAAGTCTTTGGCTGCCTCGGCCACGGCATTTGGAGCAAGCCATTCCTTTAAAGTCGGATCGTACCAATCGGTCCGGAGCATGAAGGGCGAACGCATCATCATCCCGCTGCGGCGGTAAAACCACTGCTCCTGCTCGCGCGAAGTTGGTAAGCCGCTCGGATCCATCAGCGCGATCTTCCACTGAAACTCAACACGTCCGTCGTAGCGTCTCTTCAATTCCGCCCAGGTTGGTTCCGACCAGAAGCACCACGAGGAGACAACGTCGAGATAATCGGTAACAGTGATTCGCATAATAAGATCGACAATAACCGGCGGCGTTTGACGTTAAACGTCAAAAGTCGAACCTCAAATTCTTAGCGTCGTGGACCTGAACCACATTTTTCTTTTTATCGCGGTGATTTCACCACTGGTGGTGCTGGCGCGAGCATGGCGATCGGGTGGAATTCTTCGGGGTCTGCGCGTCGCTGCGATAATCGTCCTCGTGATCACCGGTTTTAGCTGGCTGTTTTTTCGTCAACACGCCGGCTACGTCGGTGGCGGGGCCTGGTTCGCGCTTCTGTTTCTACCAGCAGTCGGATTGCGAAAAGCATCGCAACTCGCCGCCCAGGGCCGTTACGAATCGGCCAGACGTCTTACGACGGCGCTCAAGTTTTTGCATCCGACCGCGGAGTTGCGAGATCAACTTCAAGTTCTTCGAAGAATGGAATTGCGCGGACACGCTGGCGACGTGACCCAACCCGAGAACGTCGCGCAAGATCGACCTGGACGACTGCGAAGTGCTCCAGTCGTGCTCATTTTGATCCTGCTGAACATCGCCGTTTTTTGCGTCGAGCTCTGGAGAGGAGCGTTGGCCAATCCGGCCACGTTGCATCGGCTCGGCTCGCTCGATTTTTTTGCGGTCATCCACCAAGGCGAGTTTTGGCGACTCTTCACTGCGCTCTTTCTTCATTACAATATTCTCCATCTCGTTTTTAATCTTTTCGCTCTCTACGTGCTCGGCCCGTCTCTGGAGCGAACGATCGGCGGAGTCCGATTTGCCGCGTGCTATTTGATTGCCGGGATTGGTTCGACCGGCGGCGTTGTCTTACTGACGCTGATAAAAATCGTGCGGCCAGCGGAATTGGTCGGCGCATCCGGTTGCGTGATGGGAATTGTCGGCGCCTGGGCCGGATTTCTCGTTCGCCATCGCCACGTTTGGCAGGCAAAGCAACGTCTTCTCAACATTCTTCTCATCATCGTCATCCAAGTCCTGTTCGACATTTCAACGCCGCAAGTCAGTACGTCGGCGCACCTGTGCGGTCTCGTGACCGGTTTTGGCATCGGTCTGCTCGTCGCCCCGAAACGAACCGCATTTTGACCGAGGTTTTAAGAGGAAAATCTGGCGCGAGTTATGCAGCTACTGCCTTGAGAGACTTGCCGCTCAAGAATTTTTCGCCAAACTCCCATTTCGCTCCTGCCGCAAATGCCGACGTTTCAGATTTATAATGTAATCCCAACCCTTCCCGCCGCGTTGGAACCGCTCCGGGAAATGACGTTCAACCTCTGGTGGACCTGGGAGCCGTCGGCCCGCCGGCTTTTTCGCCATCTCGATCCCGATTTGTGGAACCGCACTAACCATAATCCGGTGCGCATGCTCCAGCTCTCGCGCCAGGCGCGATTGGAGGAGCTCGCTCAGGACAAAGCCTTTCTTCAGGAATTGAAGCAGGTCCACGATGCGTTTCGAAACTATCTCGCCTGCCAGGACACCTACGGAAAAATGGGAGCGGGCGCCGCGATCAAAAGACCGGTCGCGTATTTCTCAGCCGAGTTTGGATTTCACGAATCGATCCCCAATTATTCCGGCGGTCTCGGCATTCTCGCCGGCGACCATTGCAAATCAGCCAGCGATCTCGATCTAAACTTCGTCGCCGTCGGTCTGCTCTATCGGCACGGCTATTTCCGGCAGGAAATCGACAAGGACGGCGCGCAGCACGCGATCAGTCTGAATCAAAATTTTCATCATCTCCCAATTCGCGAAGTTCAACGCGACGGCACGAATCTTCTCATTTCGGTCCGTATTCTCGGCCGCGAAGTCTTTGCCAAGGTTTGGCAACTTCCGGTCGGCCGAATCAATTTGTTCCTCCTCGACACGGATACTCCGGAAAATAACGCCGAAGATCGTCTGATCACCGCGGAACTTTACGGCGGCGATCAGGAAATGCGGATGCGGCAGGAAATCATGCTCGGGATCGGCGGTGTCAAAGCGCTGAGCGCGCTAGGGATCGAGCCGGAAGTTTTTCATATGAACGAAGGCCACTCGGCTTTTCTCGCACTCGAACGGATTCGCCGAAAGGTGGTTGAGAAAAAACTCGAGTTCTATCCGGCGCTCCAAATCGTAGCTTCGGCGAACATTTTCACGACACACACGCCGGTTCCCGCGGGCAACGATTCGTTCCCGCGCGATATGATGCGTAAGTATTTCGGCGATTTCGCCAAAGAGCTCGGGATTCCGTTCGACGAACTTTTCTCATTTGGTCAGACCCGGGTGGACCGTTCAGATCCGTTCAGCATGACCATTCTCGCGCTTCGAATGAGCCGTCATTCAAATGGAGTGAGCAAATTGCACGGCGAAGTCAGCCGCTCGCTTTGGAAAGACGTCTGGTCCGGTGTGCCGGCGCACGAAGTGCCGATTACGAGCGTGACCAACGGCATTCACACCAAAACCTGGATGGCGCCGGAGTTTTCCGCGCTCTATCGAAAATATCTCGGCGAATGGGAGGAACACATTACTGAGCCCGACTTTTGGCGCGGCGTCACCGACATTCCGGATGCGGACCTATGGGAAACCCATCAGCAGTTGAAACATCGTCTGGTCGAATTCGTGCGCGAGCGCACGCGCATTCGCCGGGAACGCATCGGTGATTCACCTGAAGCAATTCGCAATGTCGCTCAGATTCTCGATCCGGAGATTCTGACACTCGGCTTTGCCCGGCGGTTCGCGACTTACAAACGCGGCGCGCTTTTGTTTAGCGATAAAGAAAGATTGAGGCGACTCCTCAACGATACGACGCGACCGGTGCAATTTATTTTCGCCGGCAAAGCGCATCCGCGCGATGAAGGCGGCCGCGCGCTGATTCAGGAGGTTTACCGATTCAGTCGCGAAGCTGGATTCGAAAATCGGGTCGTTTTCTTGGAAGATTACGATAGCTACATCGCGCGCCGGCTCGTTCAGGGTGTCGACCTTTGGTTGAACAATCCGCTGCGACCGATGGAAGCGAGCGGCACCAGCGGAATGAAATGCGCGCCGAACGGTGGAATTAATCTCAGCGTGCTCGACGGCTGGTGGCACGAAGGTTTCAACGGAAACAACGGCTGGGCGATCGCCGCTGAGATTAACGATGGCACCATCGAGTTCCAAAGCGCAGTGGACGCGAACAGTCTCTATCAATTGCTCGAGAATCTCATCATTCCGCTCTATTACACGAAGCCTGATGGCAAACTTCCGCTCGCCTGGCTGCAGATGATGCGCGAATCGATCCGCAGTGTGACGCCGGTCTTCAACACGCATCGCATGGTCAAGGAATATACCGAGCGGCTCTATCTCCCCGCCGCGCGCTCACACGAGAGCTTTTCCCAAAACGGTTGCGAGCCGGCAACGCAGTTGAGCCAATGGAAAGCACGGATGCGCAAAGATTGGCCGCAAGTTCGGATCCACGACGTGCAGGTCGGCAACAAGGATCGCCAAAACATTTTGGTCGGCGAATCGCTCCAGGTCACCGCGCATGTCTATTTGGGAGATGTCGATCCAAACCACGTTCGCGTCGAAGCCTACCACGGCGAAGCTGACAATGGCGGAATCAAGAACCCAATGGTGAGCGTTCTAAACGCAAGCGGGCGCAATGGCGACGGCAGTTATCTTTATCAAGGATCAGTGCCCGCGTCTGAAAGCGGCGCTTACGGATTTAGCGTCCGAGTTGTTCCGACTCATCCGAACCTGATGCAGTCGCACGAGCTGCGCTTGATCGCGTGGTCGTGACTACTCTTTCATTAACATCGATCTTTAGACCGGTGACCCCGCCAGTGCCGAGATCAAAAGCCGTTTAAACGGCTTATCCTTCAGCGCATTGGGCGAAACACCGGCCTAAAGGCACGGTGTTAACACTAATCGATCGCGCTGACGGCGCGGATGAATTCGGAAAAATCTTTGCCGTTGCGCGCGGCGTGATTGAGAGCATCGAGCCGCGCATCGCCGAAAGCTTCGGGCAAAGCGACGCGACGCGAAAGCGCGCCGTTGGCAAATACGAGTTCGTCCCATTGAATTGAAGCGATCTGGTCGTTGAAGCGGGCGACCGAGCGTCCACGGAAAAATGCGCGGGTCGTTTCTGGAGGCGTAAAGATCGCGGTCTTGATATCTTCCTCCTTGGCAAGGCGTCGAATCGATCCCTGACGGGCCAGCTCGTAATACAAACCGGATTCAAGATCGACATTGTGATATTCGAGATCGATCGATTGCAGCCATGGATCGGTCCAGGAAAGCTTTTCTTCTTCCTGCAACGCATTGAGCAAAAATTTCTTGGCTACCCAATCAACCCGGTCGCGCGCGGTCGTGACATCGCGCTCCAGATCGTTCAGAACATTTTCCCATTCCCGCAAAATCCATTGTCGATCTTCGGTCCGAGCCGGACTGGCGGTTGGCGATTCGTATTCGAGCTTCGACGCCGCCCGTAGATAGATTCGTTGGACTTCAATCGCGGAAATCTTGCGGCCATCCTTCAACTCGATGATCCAATCGTAATTTTGATCGCGACTGATTGATTTGTTCGCATCAACCGGCTGCGCGATCTCAAGCTGCGGCGCCTCGCCGCGTTCGATCAAATCGAGCACGAGCGCGGTCGTCCCGATTTTGAGTGCCGTTGCCCATTCACTCATGTTGGAGTCGCCCAGAATAACGTGGAACCGGCGATAACGGCTGGCATCGACGTGCGGCTCATCGCGCGTGTTGATGAGTGGACGGCGGTTCATGGTATCGATGCTGACGACGACACTGAAAAAATCCGCGCGCTGCGAAATCTGATAAAGGCCCGGCTGGCTCGAACTGCTTTCTCCTTCCACTCCCATTTTGCCGGCGCCGGCGAAAATTTGGCGGGTGATCAGAAAAGGCAGAATCGAGGTGACGATCCGGTCCCACGGGACATCGCGCTGCATGAGATAGTTGTCGTGGCAGCCGTAGCTGTGACCGAAAAAGTCGGTGTTGTTCTTGTATAGGCGAACTTGCTGGCCCCTCGGCAATTTCAGATTTCTACGACGCGCGCACTCCGCCAGGATGCGTTCGCCGGCTTTATCCTGGGTTACGATCTGCCGAAGCGTCGTGCATTCCGGCGTGGAATATTCCGGGTGCGCGTGATCGTTGTAAAAACGCGCGCCGTTTGAAAGGACGAGGTCGCTTTTAATTTCCTCGAAACTGAGCGGGCGATTCTTGTCGATTTCGTAATAGGCCGACTCGTCCGTGTCCTGCATCAGGGCCTTGGCGCGAAAACCGCGCGCATCGAGATGCGGGTCCTCCAATTCGTAGTCCCACTTCATGTGGGCACCGTGATCGGTGTAGCGCCGCACGAGTTCGATTGATTCGGCCACGACATCGACACTGTCCGCACCGTTGACGGTGATGCCGTATTCCGTCTCGAGACCAAAGACGCGGTTCATGCCTCGCGCCAAATTATATAACTCCCGATCCTGGCTGGGCGGCTGAATCTCGAACTGGCTTAACCGGCGCGATCTTGACCACGTTTTCGGGATCGTAATCGATCAGTTTAAGCCAATCTTCGGTGATGTCGGTCGTCGGAAAGATGTCGTTCTCGATGTATTCGGCATTGAACGCGAGTTGCAAATCCATTTCCCGAATCCCCTCCTCCTGCTGCGTTGCGATCGCGCGCTTGATCGCCATCGCTTTCGCGCGCTCCACAATCGAGGCGATGATCGCGCCGCTGATGAGATCGCTCCGGTAAAGAATTTCTTTGCGGCCACTGCGGAGGGTCACTTCGAGGAATTTATTTTCGTCGCGTCGGGCAAATTGCCAATCGACAAAGCGCTCGATCAGTTTATCAACTGCGGCGCCGAGGTTTTCGGCTTCCTTGGCCAAAACGCCGTCGTAGGGAAGATCAGGGGTGAGATAAATCCGGTAAATGTCCCGGGCGCCTTCACGATTCGGGCGGTTTACTTTAATTTTACGATCGATGCGACCAGGCCGCAGAATTGCCGGATCGATCAAGTCGGCGCGATTGGACGCGAGGATGATCACGACATCGTTTAACGAATCGATGCCGTCCATCTCCGAGCAAAACATCGGCACGAGCGTGGAAAGAATATTCGAATGGCGCGAGGCGCGGCGCGTTCCGAGAATCGATTCCGCCTCGTCGATGAACAAGAACGGCATGAAACCGTCGCGGCGTTTCTCGCGCGCGGTCGCGAAAATTTCACGAACCATGCGTTCGGACTCGCCCACCCACATATTCAAAATCTCCGGGCCCTTGACGTGCATGAAGTATTCCTTCATCTGCGCGCCCGTCCGTTCGCGGAGTTGTTTGGTCAGATTGTAAGCGGTCGCCCTGCCAATGAGAGTCTTACCGCAACCGGGCGGACCGTAGAGCAAGAATCCCTTGGGCGTGGCATGTTGAAATTTCTTGAAAAGATCGACATGCAACAAGGGAAGCTCGATCGCGTCCTTGATCGCTTGGAGGGCTTCCTCCTGGCCGCCGACTTTTTCCCAGGGCAACTCCGGCACGACATCGAGATAATGCTCGTGCGATTTGGTGCTCGAAAGCATCTCGAGCGCCATCCGATAATTCGAATCGACCCGCACTTCATCGCCCGATTTTAAGGTCGATGATGCAAGATCGGCCGAGCGTTGCAAAACGATCGATTGTGTTCCGTGTTCGGAGCCAACGCGCAATCGGTCTTTGCCGATGACTTCGGTGATTTTCGTGACCGGCCCGGCTGTTTCGAAACCGAGATCCCCCACGATAACGAACGCCTCGTTGACCAGAACGCGCGTCCCCTTTTTCAACTTCGCCAACGGGATGCGCGGATCGACATTGCAATAGTAATCAGCGCCGCCGACCACAATGTGGGCGGTGTCTTTGGAGATTGCGCCAAGAAAAGTACCGATGCGGTTTGCCGGTGAAGTGACCTTTTTGATTACTTCTTCCAGTTTCTCGATCATCTGCCGCGCCTCGCCGATCATCTGCGATTGATCCGACACGTGTGGCCGCAGATCGAGCAGATCGCGCCGGGTCGGATCTCCTGGCGGAAGCGAAGCGATGACGCGGTCGAGCTTGTCGAGCAAAGGAAGATTCGACGCGGGCTCGTCGAAACTTTCGAACTCTTTGCTGCGCTCGTCGCTCATCGTAAATCCCCGTCCACACCCAAACGTCCGACGATTATATCTTTATCGTCAAATCTTCGCAATCCCTGCCCGTTCGACGCTTCCAGTGCACCAAATGTTCAACCACGCCGCGACCTGAAGGTCGCGGAAATCCCAAACCACAAATCCCAGGCCCCAAGCAATGCTCCAAAATACAAGTCTCAAAAAAGGTGGGGGAGCGTCAGATCTGCACTGCTTTTGACTTTTGAACATTGGAGTTTCTTTGGGATTTGGAGCTTGGGATTTGGAAGTTCCAGACGACGAAGCGCTGCATAGGTGTTTAAATTCACGAACGGTTGCAGGACACGGCACCGTCGCTAAACTGCGCTTCTTCGTCTGGAGCCTTAGCTCAATTGGTTAGAGCGCCGCCCTGTCACGGCGGAGGTTGCGGGTTCGAGCCCCGTAGGCTCCGTGGAATTTCTGTATCACAGAAAGGTGCCTAACGAGTTCCTCATTGTCTGCGGAATGCTCTGTTACTTCGGCACGGGCGCGGCGACGAGTTTTTGGAAGCGCGGTCCCATAATCGCCGGGACTGGTGGAATCCGCGACGCGCGTGATCGGTTTATCGCCTACAGCTAATTCAACGGTTTCACAGGTTGCGATTTGTTGCGAAGGCGTATTGGTCGGATTTCTTCCCAGGGATGTTCTTGCATTTGCTTCCGAATCGCGGGTTTTAGCTCTCTCAGAATTTTGAGGAACGCCATTAGCACTGAGCTCGGGTCGGACTTGCGCCACGTCACGCACAACGGGATCTGAGCTGATTTTGGAATAATTGGTTTAATAACGACTGGGCGTTTTAGGCATCGGACACAACTAGGGACAATCGACACACATAGTCCGCTCTCCACGAGGGTCAGTACAGTGGCCATAAAATCCGGCTCGTTGACGATCGTAGGCGAGAAACCTGCGCGCCGGCAAACTGCGATAACTTCATCAAACAAGGTACGAGCTCCTTTTCGGTGAAATTGCACGAATTGTTCGGAAGCCAATTCTTTGAGGCGAACAATCCGCTCCCTTGCCAAGCGGTGGATCGGGGACAGGGCGACTCCTAGCTGGTCGGTGTAGACATTTTCTTCTTCGAATTCCGCGCGCCGGTCCGGCGGCAGTTTTCTCGAAAATCCCAGGTCGATGCGACCATCATCGAAGGCCGCGAGCTGCTGGTCAGGAGTCATTTCATGGAGGCGTAGCTGGACGTCAGGAAATTTCTGCCGATACGACTGCACGAGGGAAGGCAAGAATGGGCTCGAGGCAGTGCCGAAGAAGCCAATGCCCAAGCTTCCAACCTCACCGCGCGCCGCGCGCCGTGCCACCTGCGCTGCTTCAGTCGCATGACGCAAGATTTGCTCCGCTTCACCAAGGAAGACGCTTCCTGCTGTCGTAAGTTGAACGGTTCGCTTCGTCCGGTGGAGGAGCTTGACGCCGAGTTCCGCTTCCAAGTCTAGGATGGTTTGGCTAATGGCGGGCTGCGCCACGTGCAGGCGACGCGACGCTTCGCTGTAGTTCAAGTGATGCGCAACGCCGACAAAGTAACGCAGATGGCGAAGCTCCATAACTTCACGGTTATCGCAGAATCCGATTACTACAAGCGAATCATACGATTTCCGCGATGGCAAGAATGGAGCGATACAACTGGCAGACAAATCAGAATGAAAACGGATAACGGATCACGTGGAGAACAAAGCTCGGGCTCGCGTTCTGAAGCGAAACTATCCGCTCGAACCTATGGCGAGTTGCAGCGGCAGCTGCACAAAGACCTGCTCGCGCAGCACCCGGAATGGATCGATGCCGACGGCAACTGCCCTACCTGCGACGCCTACGAGCGTCGATTCGCTCGGCTCATCTCGATTTTCAAATCCCAAAGCAAAAAATCGCAACGAAAGGAGCGAAATGAAACCTAGAAAACTAGACGGCAAGGTTGTTCAATGCCTTCCCAACCGAACAGAGAGGAGATTCCTATGCAACTACATCAAGCTGACTACTTCACTGCGTATCACTACGTAAAGCTGACACGAGACGCCAACGGTGTTCTGATTGTTCAACTCCACACCAACGGTGGCCCGTGCATTATGACCGCACAAACTCACACGGAGTTTGTCGAGGCCTTCTACAGGATTTCGCAGGATCGAGCGAACAAGATCGTGATCCTGACGGGGGCAGGTGGCGACTTCATCACGAACGTCGAATGGTCGTCGTTCGGCAAAGTCGCCGATCCCGGCGTCTGGAGCCAGATTCACGACGAAGGCGTTCAGGTTTTGGAAAACATAGCCAACATACGTGTGCCGGTCATCGCGGCGATCGAGGGACGCGCGCATATTCACTCCGATTATGCGCTGCTCGCCAACGTGATTGTGGCTGCCGAGGGGGCGACCTTCCAGGATGTGGGCCACTATGCCGCTGGCGTTGCACCCGGTGACGGAATCTTTACTACATGGAGTTATCGCGCCGGCGCAGGACGAGCCGAGGCCTTCCTCCTCAACCCGCAGCCGCTGCCGGCGCGTACTGCACAGGAATGGGGCGTCGTTGCCGAAGTTGTGCCGAACGGCCAGGCACTCGGTCGGGCGCAGGAATTAGCCGAGCTGTACCTGAAGGCTCCGGAGGTGACGCGTCGCAACACACGAGTGCACTTCATCCAACCATTGAAAGAGCGCATTGTGCGGGAAGTCGGCTACGGACTATCGCTCGAGGGATCATCTTCAGCCGACCTTGTGAAGTCGATGCGAGGTACTGCGGCGGAGGGGACGAGTACAACATCATGAAGGTCCCGCCCCGGCGGGAGTACCGGACCCCGTAGGCTCCGCGGAATTTCTGTGTTACAGAAATGTGCCTAACAAGTTCGCTGTTGTGTCCGCAATGCTCCCGTTATTTCGGCGTGGCAGATGCGAGTTTTTGGAAACGCGGATCATTGCGCAGCGGGTCGAACATTGGATCGAGCCGGAGCAGCGCAGGAGTAAGGGGGAGGTTTGAAGCCTGTGGGCCCGCGTACGGTATCGAAAGTAATTTCTTTAACGCGGCGATGGCGCGGTCACGCTCTCCTAGCTGCGCCGCCACCCGAGCGAAAACCTCGAGTCGGGGGGGACCAACTAACGCGTCTTTCTCGATCGGGATCACGGTCTTCGCGCGCTCCGACAGCGCCAAAGCGGAGGCTTTGTCACCAAGGCCCATATTGGTTAGCGCGAGATCGCCAATCAGGACATAATTCTCCGGCTGTTCTTTTAGAAACGATTCCAGTTCGCTGCGCGCCTGTCGCCAGCTTTCCTGCGCGGCGGCATGGTCGCCCGCGACTTCTTGCGACCAGCCTAACCAAAAGCGCAGTTCGCCATTGAAGTAACCCAATGCTGGGTCAGGCTTGGCAAGTATTTCCTCTAGTCGAGGGATGATTTGCGCAGGGCGGCGCTCCAAGATCGCTTGGTAAACTTGTGCTCCCAATGCGATGGTGTCCTCGGCGTTCGGGTGCAGTGGACCGAGAAGCGCTGAAGCACGCGGCAGGTCGCCCTCCGCTTGTGCAATAGCCGCCTTTTCCGCAAGGGTATCAACGTCGTCCGGCGTAATATCGAGAACCTGATCAAGCTTGCGCAACGCCTCGGGGAAGTGCCGCCGCATAATGGAAAATACTGCGTGCGAGGTGAGCAGGTTAACGTTGCGCGGGTCGACCCGCTCAGCCTCGTTGAAGTATGACTCGCTCCGGTCCCACTGGCCTTGTCGGCGCGCGACATAGGCAAGCAATTCAGGAATCCGGCTGCTATTGGGCAGGAACTTACGTGCTTGCTTAAAGTAACCCACCGCGTTGTCGTAATCTCTTAGGCAGGCGTAGTGGTAATATCCCTTGGCCACTACGGCCTCACCAAGGTTGGGCTGAAGACTGAAAGCGATTTCGGCTGCTTGCCGCGCCTCTTCGCGGAGGGCGACCGTTGGTTGAAGAGTCAGTGTGAGGTAGCCGAGCGCATCGACGTATGACAGCAGCGCCCAACTCAGGGCGAACTTCGGGTCCAACCGCACCGCTTCTTTGAGATATCTCTGTGCGCCAAGGTGGTTGGCGGGAGAGTCTCCCGTTTTTAGTGTATAAGCCAGACCACGCAGGTAGGCATCGTAAGCCTCAGGATTGTCTGTCGGTCTGGCGGCGATGACTTGCTGTTCCTGACCGCTGAGGTGCGCCTGCAACTGCTCGGCGATGGCTTTGGCCACCTCACTCTCGACGGAAAAGATGTCGGTCAGTCTGCGATCAAAGGTCTCTGCCCAGAGATGGGAATCATTCGCGGCTCTGATCAATTGCACATTGACGCGCACCTGATCATTTGTTTTCTGGACGCTACCTTCCAGGAGATTGGCGACGCCGAGTTGGTTGGCAATCTCAGAGAGATTTTGAGATGTGTTCTTATAACGCTGCGTTGACGTGCGCGAGATCACTTTGAGATCGGCGATCTTGGATAAGCGCGTCAGGATCTCGTCCTGGATGCCGTCGGCAAAGTAGGCGTTAGACTTATCCTCGCTTAGGTTCTCGAAGGGCAGAACGGCAATGGATTTTTCATTTGGTGATGGCGCCGGAACGACGAAGAGAAAAGCGTAGGCAAACGCCGCGGCCGCCAAGATCGCCGCCGCCAGGGTGAGTAAAACAGCACGCTTGTGACCTTTAATTTTGCTGACGATAGATTCGCCACGCGCTTTGATCTGCGGCGAGGAGCCTTCGGCTTCCCCCTTGAGATTTCGCAGGTCGGCGAGCATCTCCTTGATCGTCTGGTAACGCTGATCCCTGTTTTTGCGTAAAGCCTTTTGCAGAATCGATTCGAGTTTGAGCGGAACGTCCGACAACACGCCTGACAAAGGTGGAGGCTCCGTCCTCAGGATGGAGGCGATGCAATCGCTCGGCGTCTCGCCTCGGAACGGTGGGATCCCTCCAATCATCTCGTAGAGCACCACGCCGAGGCTCCAGATATCCGAGCGGGCGTCCACCTTCTGGCCACGCGTCTGTTCCGGAGACATGTAGTGCGCCGTGCCTAACACTAACCCTGGTCGCGTTTGTAGCACAGCCGTTGTTCCAAGCTCGTAATGGTCCGAAGCCGGCTCGGTCAGCTTGGCAATCCCGAAGTCGAGCACCTTCGCGTATCCGTCCGGTCGCAGCATAATGTTTTCCGGTTTGATGTCGCGGTGCACGACGCCCGTTTCGTGCGCGGCAGCCAGCGCCGAGGCCACCTGCACGGCAATTTCCAGCGCGGCGTGCAGATTCATCCTTCCGCACGCGAGCGACGCGCGCAGCGTTATGCCTTCGATGAACTCCGTCGCGATGAATTGCCGGTTTCCCTCCGCGCCGATCTCGTAAACCGTCAGAATGTTCGGATGATTTAAGGCGGAGGCACTCCGGGCCTCGGTTTTGAACCGGCTCAGCTGCGTCTCGTCTGCTGTCAAGCGCTTTGAGAGAAGCTTGAGCGCGACTTTGCGCCCGAGTCGCTCGTCCCGCGCAAGATAAACCTCGCCCATTCCGCCGACGCCGATAAGTGACTCGATCCGGTAATGACCAATCAATTCTCCAACCAATGCGCCGGCCATCTCCTTAGTCAGAAGCTCGGGAGCGATTTCGAAGGCCGGTGATTCGATAAAATTCTCCGCCCGCTCGTAAGAGGCGAGCAGAGACTCAACCTCGCGGCACAAGCCTTCGTCGCCGTGACAAGCCTCATCGAGAAATGCGGCCCGCTCCTCGGGCGCACGCTCGACGGCCGACTGGAAGAGATCGTTGATCTGCTGCCAGCGCTCAGCTTTCATCAGGTTTCTTCCCCACTCAGCGCCCGGTAAAGCCAGGCTTTGGCCATGTTCCATTCGCGCTCCACCGTCCGCTGAGAGAGTTTCAGGAATTCAGCTGTCTCTTCGACCGTCAAACCGCCGAAGTACCGCAATTCAACAATCTGACTTTTACGCGGATCCTGCACGGTCAACTTTTCCAATGCTTCATCGAGGGCGAGCAATTCCTCCGATCGCGTTTCCGTCACTAACGCAGCTTCATCCAACGTTACTTTCAGCGCGCCGCCGCCACGCTTGAGCGAGTGGCGTTCACGGGCATGGTCAACCATGATGCGCCGCATCAACTGTGCGGCCGCCGCGACAAAGTGTGTCCGGTTCTGCCAGAGCGGCTTCGTCGTATCGACCATCCGCAGGTAAGCTTCGTTAAGGATCGCGGTGGTCTGCAGGGTGTGTCCGGCACGCTCCCGGCTCATGTAATGGTGGGCCAGCCGGTGCAATTCGGGTTGCACCAGCGGGATCAACTTCTCCAGCGCTCCCTCGTCTCCGCCGCTCCAGTCGCCAAGCAATTGGGTGACCTCTTGTTGCACGGGTGAGGGCGTCCTCATACAGGCTGCTCGACGTTGTAAATTCTAACACGATCGAGGGATTTTCACAGCACTGCGGGAGGTGATCAAAAAACTGCGCAGTCGTGGCGGGTTCCAGCCGGGATTTCCGCTTTAGAAGATAGAAGGACATTCATGCCGACATGAAAAAACGGGCCCGCCGGACAGATGTCGCAACCGGAAAAGGAAAATTATGGAAACAACTTTTGAAGCGATGATGCTGCCTCATCTTGACGCGGCGCACAATTTAGCAAAATGGCTTCTTCGCAACGAACAGGATGCGCAGGATGTGGTGCAAGACGCGTTTCTGCGTGCGTTCAAGTCCTTCGCCGGATTCCGCGGTTCTAATGGCCGCGCCTGGTTGCTGGCGATCGTCCGAAATACCTCGTACACGTTGATGAAAAAGAACCGCGCGGTTGATCTGACCACTGCGTTTGATGAAGAAATACACGGGTCCCAGGAGAAGTCTGTTAGTCCGGCAACAATCCTCGAGCACAGCGAAGACGCGAAGCTAATCAAAGAGGCAATGAATGAATTGCCTGTCGAATTCCGGGAGATCTTGACACTGCGACACCAGGAAGATCTCTCCTACAACGAAATAGCCGAGATCGCGCAGCTTGCGCCCGGAACCGTCATGTCGCGGCTCGCTCGCGCGCGGGGCAAACTCAAGGAGAAGCTTGGAGCTCGCATGAATAAGGGAGAGATAAAATGAACCTCGAAGCTGCCATAAATTTTGATGCACGGTACCGGGACGGCTATTTACATGCGCTGGCAGCGCTGACCTGACTGCAGTGTAGCTCGGCGTTTCGGTCCTGCTGTTCGCCTGACTGACTCGCAGGCCGCAATCGCCAGTCGGGTGCCGTTCCGACGTCGCACGTTGCCAACATCCAACGTTCGGTCACCAACTTCTGCTTTCCCAAGCGCCGGGAATATTCGCTCATCAAAGCGGTATGGATAGCTGAAAGCAAATTTAACCGAACAAAGCGTTAACTGAAACTGAAACCAAATCATAAAGAGACTCACATCATGTCAGCTTTCCTTCCCACACCTTCCTTGCAACGGGAACCTACTCTTATATCTGCTCTATCCACCTCAGGATCACAGGGAGAATCATCGTCAAGTAAACATCCAACCAAAATCTATTACATGAAATCGTCGCTCTGCTTATCCCACTCATCCTATTTGAAAACCGCGCTTTTGATTGTTCAACTGGCCTTGTGCTTTGGCGGTGCAACCGTCGCGCAAGCCGGAAGCAAGGATCCGTTGTCTCCCGGCCCGGTACGACCCGGGAATTTGGATTATCGAACTGAGTTACCACAAGGATATCTCAGGGTCTATTCGGCCACCGATGAATTCAAGGATGGCGACGCGTGGTACTTTCCACATAGCTCTTATGCCATTTATACGATCGACGGACAGCTCTTTAAAAGCGTCACAAACCACCGTTCCGCGGCCGATGAAGTCCCCGAGGTCGTGGCGTTGCCCGTTGGGGCTTACACCGTTGTAGCTCGTTCGGAGAAAAATGGATACGGCCACATCCTCGTTGTTATCAAGGAAGGTCAGCAGGCGATCCTCGACTTGGATCTCTGGGAAACGAAAACGCAAAGGAGCTTGGCACACAACTGACGAGTTCCGATTTATGAACTCCGAAACGAGGAATGAGTTTGACGTAAAGTACGAGGATCGCTTTCAAAAGATCCGCGAAGCAGCCGCCGCCGCGCTAAAGCAATTAGACCAATTGGGTTCAGCCGAAGCCATGCCACGAGAAGCGCTGAACGGTGAGGTCGCGCGCATCGCGCACGAGAGGTTGCACCGTTACGGATGTGATCTCGTTGTTCATCGAACGGATGATGGCTTAACGCGATTCCTGATCAAGGTCCAGAGCACTGGGAGACGATACGATCTCATCAAGAGTTTTTTCCATCGCGACGACGGCTCAAAAGCGGGAGGCCTGACTTATGGTCCTGGATCTTAGAGGTAAAAAGGTACTTGTAATTGGTGGGAAACAATCAGTTGGGCGCGCCATTGCTGAAGCAGTGGCGCGTGAAGGAGCCGACGTAGTGATCTGGCTGCGGAAGTACATTAACGGGGCAAGCGAAGCGGAAGCATTGCCAATTACACAACTTGAAATCCCAACGCAGCTAAACAATGGAGCGGTGCCAACCTCGCTCTGGCGCCAAACAATTGCGCAGAGATCTTACTGGTAGTCCGATTGGCTAACGCTGAACCTCACGTTTCACTTTCAAAGGTTTCGGGAATAAACTCGCGCCGAACTGGTAGGAATTGATGAAACTAAATCTTACAAACCAATTTAGGAGCTAAACTATGTCCAGCTCCATTTCTCACGATCACAATCACGACGGCATTAATCGCTGCGGCGTCTCGGTGGAATCCTCAGCGGTGTTGAAGCGCCCTGAACGGTAAGTCGCAGGGTTTCGCCCTCCAGTTCGACCAAAGAATCAAAATGCACCCAACCATAAGTCAGATGTTTTATCCAAATCGCCAGGCGTTTTTTGCTAAGCTGTCTCTGAGTCTATCGCTGCAGCCGACGATGAAGATTGGGCCGGCACCGCTCCCGAGCGGAGAGCATAGGCCTGGATCACGCAATATGCGGAAAGCGGTGCCAACGGAGACGCTGAGCAGCGCGCAACGAAGCATGAAGGCAAGAATCAGAGCGACGGCAGCGAGTTAACATGAAACCAATATTTCAAATTGATCATCGATCTAGGCTGATTGGGCCCGCTGCGAGGACCAGCCATGCGTCTAGGAAGACGGACTATAATTACCAAGCAGCGACGCTCGACGATGTCGACGGTGGATGTGCGGGCAATTACAAGCCGCCGTTTCGCGCTATCGGCCGGGATTATTTCGCGCGCGAAGCGCATTATGACTGGGCAAGTGAGGCACTGGTTTTCTGCCTATTGATGCTCACGAGCATCCCGCCGCTGGTGAATGGAGCAAGCGCCGTCGCAGGATTACTTCGTTCGACCGGACGACCACTCTGATTTCGGTGGTTCCTTACGAGCTCCTAGGGTCGGTAGGTCGCCGACGACGTTTCCGACATGGGACATGCTAAAATGGCTCAAATATTCCGTTCGTTAGGCGAAGGCTTTCACTGAATGTCGCGAATGGTTAGTATGTGGCGGTCGGGCACGGCGAATACGCTCAAACCATTGCCATCGTTGGGTGTGCCGGGAACCAGGGCTCAGGCGGGGCCCAGCCGCATCACGATTTTGGTGACGATCAAATTTCTAGCGACGAACGTATCGTTCCTATTTCGTCGGCTTCTCTCGGTCTTTCTTCAGCTGCTGTAGGATGCTGATAAGGTTCTCATTAACCGGAATATCCGATTTACCATAGTGAAAGTTGGTGAAGATCCATTTCCCGTCCACTAAAGCGAGCTCAGGCACCACATCCGGTTTCGGATTTTTCTTCCCTTCCCAAACACCGAAGACGTCCACGTAATAATGGTTTGCCTTTGGGCGAACCTTGCCCGCCACATACTTTTCCGCTGTATCCTGCCCGTTCAGGAAAGGGTCGAAATCGAGGCCGACAATTTCGCCGGGAGATTTTTTGGAGGCTTCGAGATCATCTTTCAAGGCTTGGGCCAATGCCGAAGTGAAAGACGATTTCTTTTCGCGCAGGGTGACCTCGAAGGCCGACTCCTGACTCGGATCGTTGGTCAAAGCCTTCGCCTTCGCCAGATACCAGTCATAGAACTGTTGGACAAATTGCGCGCAACCTTCCTGTGTGGAAGCCGTGGGCGGGCTTTGCGCCGTTAAATGAGCGGCGCTAACGATCGTAATAAGGACGACAACGTGCGTTTTGATGATTCTTGCGCGCTTTCTTTTCAATCTTGCCTCCCTTTTTGCGTTCATGGCTTCGGCCGATGGCCAGTTTATGAAACGGGCCTTGACATAACAAGGCTTAACGCTGTTTTAAGATTCGGGCTAAACAAACGTAGTCACTGACAATTTCGCCTGACGAGACACAAGCAAGGCGTCACGCGAGTCCGCTTTAATCAAACGCGCCAGACTTACACTTGCCCGCAGCCACTTTTTTGTAAACGTGGCGCCTTCAATTCCGTGGAAAATTGGCGCACATTCACCCTGATCAGCCCCGCGGGTGTGCGAAAATTGCAACCGAGGCGACCGCGAAAATCGCTGGGAAGATAACGCGGCAGTAAAAATCAATTCTTTGCGCGCGCTTCTTTTTCTGGGTGTTGTCCAGAATGATCGTGGCCACCACTTCGATGAGCGAAAAGAACACGAGCAAAGTGCTAACAAGGAAAAAGACATCGAGGCGTGTCATGTAAGCCAAGCGAGGCAGTTGGCTGTCGACGGTAAACCGGTAGGCGATGAGCGTGAGCATCGACGTCACCGCGACACTGATCTGCGAGCTGGCGTTGACCGGATCGATCCAGAAAACGGACCATGACATCATCACGATCAGAACGAGCGGAAGAATTACCTTCCAGATGTAATACGCAACGTTGCGGGAAGCAGTGAATTCGAAAGCATACCCCGAGTACTGCATCCCCGGTGTCAGCGCATAGACCCGTGCTTTGGCGTCCCATTTCTCCACGGTCCAGTCGGGCAGGGTTATCGACGGCGAGATGCCGGCCGCCTGCTGGAGTCCATCACGGATCCAGTTCTCGTCCGGCACAAACACCACTTCGTTAGGGCGATATCGAATCGCAACCAAGTGAAAATGAAACGCCTGCCGGTCGAATGGAAAAGATTGCAGCCGTAAGGACTGGGTAAACGATCCGGCATAACGTTGCCGATAAATCACGGTGCCGTCAGGTTCGACCTCGACTGATTCCGGAAACTTGCGACTGACCGAACTGGTTTCATTCGCGATAGCCACCCGAGGAGTCCAGATTTGATCGAGCGCGTAGTGCGCCACTCCGGTTCCAGTATGGGCAAGGCGAGCGTCCTTCCACTGCAGCACGACGGCTATGTCGGCGGTGAAGTGTTGTTGGGCGCTGTCGATGTTGCTGATATCCACAACCCAGATTCCAACCGAAACCTGAGTTGGACTGTTTCCTGACCCCGGCCGGTCAATCACAGCAGGTGTTTCAGCACCGCGCACGAGCTGGATCGACATCGCCACAAAAACAACAACAAGGATTCGCTTCATCAGTTCTTGGCGGTCAGGTTTTCTTTCAGAATCCGTTCAACTTCTCGAATTGCGTCCGGGTTGAATTGGGCGCCATGATCGGAATTAACAATTAGTTCCGATTGTGCGCCCTCCAGATGAGAACTCCAGTACGGAACCACTCCATCCGAGCTGTTCGGTGTATCGCCCCGGCCGCGATCGCCTATGATCGAGTGATAGGGAATGCCGCGCGTGATCGGAAGCTTGTCGACCGCTCGCACAAACCGGTCGTTAGGCTCAAGCGTATCGACGCTATTGGGCATGCGCTTCAGCGTTCGCGCAGCCGGATCGGAGACCAAAAGCGGTTTGGTCGAAGCGTAGACTGAAGTGAACAGCCGCGGAGTTCGGACCAAGGCGGAGCCGATCCGGCCGATCCAGCCCGACGCTATTTTGCTGCCGCGATGCGGTGTTGAAATAAATACTACCCGTTGCACGTCAGCCCGATGATTGAAGACAAGTGACTCCTCGAGAAGTTTGCGCGTATCGCTCGAGAGCGGAGTCTTGGCCGGAGACGTTGCAAAAAGATCGCGCCAGATTTTGTCGCCCGCGTCGGTAATCATTAATCGGCAAATCATTCCACCCATGCTGTGGCCAATGAGCACGACGCGCTTGTGGTTGGGAAACGCGCGATCAATTCCATCGAGATCTTGGCGGAACAGCGCAGCGGAGTACGGATACGGATAACCGCTGGGGTAACTGTAAACCCAGAATTGATAATGCTCCCTGATCCCTGGGTCGTCGCGCAAGGAGTCAATCATCGACGTCCAACTCACCGGCGTCTCCTGCAAACCGTGAACGAAAATTACAGGAGTCCGTGCGGGATCGAATGGCTGCAACTGAGTCAGTCTGGCCGTGTCCGCGTACTTTTGTGGATTTATCACCCGCGCAAATCCGAGCCGCTCCGGTCGCTCGCGCGCAATCAACATCGCAATTGGCGCGCTAAGATCGACAGCCAGCGGAAAAATGCGTTTATCTAGAGCAACTCGCTCCGCCTGGAATGGATCGACAAATTTCAGGTCCGCCTTCTGGCCTGAAAACTGGATGACGGCTGTGGCTGGCGCGTAAAGACGGCGAAGTTTGTAATCCTGGTGAAATTGCGGATTTTCCGAGCGAGCGACCGCAACTAACGGAGCGCCGATCCCGCTTGCTGGTGGGCGCGTTTTGAAAAGCGTTCCGCCGATCTTAAGCGCATCGACCGGAAACAGATCGTACCGACTTGGATCATGTTCCTGATCGATCGGCTTGGGAGTCGTGAGCAAGAAGCTTCCTTGATTAAATGGGACATCGGTCGCCTGTCGCCAGGGCTGCAAGTTCGCGCGCTCAGCGTTTTCGACTGCGCGCGCAACCGAGAAGTTATAGATGCTTTGCGCCAATGAGTTGCTCGGCTGCTGTTCGAGCACGCCGAGTGATAACTCAACGGCCGAGAGATCGTTGCCCAGTGCGACCAACGGTTGTTCGCGTTCCGCGGCGGTCAGCCTTTGTGTCGCAACCGCAAGTTTTTCATCGCTCGCGGCGATCGTTGGAATGCGCGGCTCCGTCATTCTCACCGTCGCGAGGTGCGCGCATCCGCACCATCCGAGGATCGACAACGCAAAAACAATGCTCTTCCACGATTTCATTGTGAGGTTTGCGATTCGATTCGACCGGGCTCGGGCCAGATATATTGGAAAACAAATCCAGTAACGATGAGGCCGAAGAGAATTCCGACCACGCGATTGCGGACGTTATCGAGATCGGTATCGGGGGCGTATCCCTGAAAGACGCTGTAAAAGAATGCGAATGCGAGTTGCAGCCCAGCGTAACTGATTCGTTGGCTTCCGGTCGCGACCCAACCCGCGATGGCCGAGGCACAAGCGACGAGCACAACGAGCGAGGCGATCGTTTCCATGTGTGGCATCAGGAACACAATCGAAAAAAGCGCGAGCGCACCGCCGATCAGACAACCAACGAATCGCAAAGTTCCTTTGTAGAGCGTCGGCTTTTTTGATTGTCCTATGATTTCCTTTCATCAGGCTTATCGAAAAAGAGATAAAGGGCGGCAATCCGGCCGTCCCGGGCAATGATGAAATCAGTCCCCGCGTAAGCCGGCGCCTCACCAGGTCGGCCTGATACCCATCGGACCAGCCCGCCATTGCCCGATTCCTCGGGCTCGGTAATTGGCTGATATAGAAAGTCAGGGTGAGTAGCCTTGATCGCGCCGGCGACGCGATCGATCTCGTCACGGCCACGGTAAACTCCCTTGCTGGGGTCGTAGAACACACAGTCTTCGGTGTAGATCTCGTCGATGGCCGCGCGCCGACGCGCGGGGTCGTTTTCACCGAAGACGTCGCGAAGATTACGGATCAGCAAGGTCGATATGCTGTAGGACATGGCGCTAGTTTGGGTGGTTGAAATCCAATAGAACCTTGCCACCACGCTGGGAGTGTTCAATTGCTTCTTTGATTTGGGATGGTTTGTATGTTGTGGTGACTGGCAAAGTTAATTTGCCGGAAGCGACTACTTTCGTTGCCTCAGTCAGCGCAGCTCGCATTTTGGGGAGAAACTCTTCGTAATACATCCAGAAGCCGTGGATGTTTAACCTCTTGCCAATGAGGTCGCCCTGCGGCACATGAATCGGCAAACCACTCAGCCACGCGTAGCTGACGAGATGAGCACCTGATGAGAGCACGCTGGCCATCGTCGCTGTCGCTGGACCACCTACGGCATCAAGACCCAGAGATATTGGTGTTCCGCCGGTTGCGATCTGAATTTGCTTTGGGAGGTCCGGCGATTCCACGCCTACGAAATCAACGCCCAGTTTTTCAAGCTCCTGGATAAGCTCGGGCCGCCTGACAATACCTACAACCTTGAGATCGCGCGATTTTGCAATCGCGATCAGGCATCGCGCAACGTGGGAGTTTGCCGCGTTCAATGCAATCCAGTCTTTCGCGTTTAGCTTTACAAATTCGCTCAAGAGAAGAACTGCGGTCGTAGGATTGATGTTTAACATCGAGGCCGTTCTGGCATCAATTGAAGGAGGAACGACGAAAAGACCTTCGGCTGGAGCAAGGACTTTTTCAGACCAGGTGAATGTTCCGAATGGGATCGTAACACGATCGCCTACCTTGACGCTGGTGACTCCCGGCCCAATCGCCTCGACGATTCCCGCGCCTTCACCTCCTATGACAGAAGGAAGCTTCGGATTTAAAAAGTAAACTCCGTTCGCTAAAAGGAGGTCGCTGTAATCAATCGGCGCGTACTCCATGCGCACCAGAGCTTCGCTCGCAGACGGCGCGTTTGGTTCCGAAACTTCGACCATCCTTAAGTTCTGCGCTGGACTACCGTAGGCAGTAAGATGAATAGCTTTCATTTAGCAGTCGCATGACAGTGCTCGCTCCTCCAGCCAATCGACGTAAAGCCGGCGCTCCGAGAAAAACCACCCGCCGTCGATTTTCACGAATGTGTCTAGGTACCGAAGCGAGGCGAGCATCAAATGTCGCTGTCCACGATCGACCGAAATGTGATGCGCCAGGCAGTATGCCTGCCCGGTGGCTTGGTCGGGCGCCAGCGTGAAGATTGTACTCTGTCCGACAAAGTGGGTTGTGGCGTCGTACTTATTCAGCTCTGCGAACACCGGAGCGAGCGCCTCGCGCGAGTGCAGCTCCTGTGTGGGTGTCGGATCTTTGGCGTTCATGTAGACCACAAAGTGGGTGTCCGCGGTAAAGAGAGACATCTGACCTTTCGCATCGCGACGATCCGCACAGTGCGCGTAAGCCTCCACCAGCTCCCGAATAGCGAGACGATCGGCCGCTTCGCTGGGGGAGAGCACGAGGTGCTTAGTCATGTCTGGCCTCAGATGGGTAGATGGCTCGTACCTTTTATTTGTAGAGCCAAGGCTTATAGGCAATCTCGATGTTGTATCCGTCCGGGTCGCCGATGTTTGCCGCGAAGTAG